>Ga0326728_10000653_pt1 | contig 132527 bp, 128 predicted proteins | sample MB3enrmetagenome_FD_207602 | JGI IMG/M metagenome (GOLD analysis project Ga0326728, IMG submission 207602) | Lab enriched peat soil microbial communities from McLean, Ithaca, NY, United States - MB31MN | ecosystem: Environmental > Terrestrial > Soil > Wetlands > Peat | place: USA: New York...
ACAAGGCTTCGTGGACGTCGGACACGAAATGACCCTGCCCCCCTGTAGTGAAGACTTTTTCGTCCATCTCATTGATAAACAATGACCGGCCCCCTCCAAAAACCGCCAATCCGCGAAGAGGGGTTAGCCAAACGAAGGGTAACGGCGAAAGCGAAGAGAAAATGGCTGATTTGGTCGATGACATTCGCCCCTTTCCGGCAGAGGCGCTGCCTCGACGGTTCTCGCGCTCGCCGTTCATCTGCCGAAGGTCATGGCAAACACCAGCCTCCAGTCTAAGGTTGTAGTGTTCGGTCAGGATTGGCAGGCTCAGAATCGATATGGATCAACGCCGAGGATGGGCAGGGCGGAGACGGTGCCGATCCTCGGCCGGTGATGCCGAGTGCGAAATGCCGAAGCCTGAACAGTCCATATCCGTTTCGACTACGGGTCGACTGGCTGGCGCGACGAACTGCGGCGGGCACCGCGGACGATACGACGCCACTGGCGCCGCTGCCAACACCGCATTGACCATCCGGGTGCGATTCGAGGTTGTGCGGTGTAAGCTACGCGCACTTCGGATTATTGGGGGGGCGCGGATGACGGGTTCGGATATGGGCGACGAAGCGTTGGTCGCCTTTCTGCGGGAGCACCCGGGTATCCGGGCCTGCGTAGCGTCGATGGCCCGCGCGGTGGAGAATGCGGACGGCGAACTCGGCGAAGCGGACGCGGCGGAGGAACGGCTGGTCGAAGGCATGCGGCATATGGGCCTGGCTGCGCTGCAAGGCTGGGCTGACAAGCGCGTGGCCGCGGCGGAGCGCGACATTCGCCGGCAGCCGTCGATACGGCGCCAGGGTAAAAAAAACTCCGCTGGCACACCAAATTCGGCGACGTAGAGGTCTTGGAGCCGCAGTACCGGTCGGGGACGGCGCGCGTGCGCCCGTTCGTCCTCGGAGCGAAAGTCAACCCGCTGGGCTGCTCGCGCCCCCTGCAACGGGCGATCGTGGACTTCGCCGCTGACCAGCCGTTCGCGCAAGCCCGCAACAAGCTGCTGGAGCACTACGGCATCGGGATCGGCGAGAGCACGATCCAACGGATCACGCTCGGCCATGCCGAAGCGATGTTCGAAGCGGGCCGCGCCGGTGTCGCGTATCCGGACGGGCCGGGCGTATCCCAACCCATCGTTGTCGAGACCGACGGCGGCATGGTTCCGACCGTCGCGCCGAACCCGGCGGCGACGGACAAACGCAAGGGCAAGACGCTGTCCTGGCGCGAGGCCAAGCTTTCGCTGGCGCATGTCCAAGGAAGCGTGACGCCGGTCTACGCCGGCTCGATCGAAGGCGGTGTCGAGGCCGCGGGACGGCAGTTGCTGGCCTGCGCGGTCCGCGCCGGGTTCGGGACGCGCTCGCAGGTGCACGCGGTCGGCGACGGCGCAGCGTGGATCGTCGGTCAGGTCGAGGCGCAATTCGGCGGGCAGGCCCGCTATCTGATCGATTTCTACCATGTTTGCGAATACCTGAGTGCCGCCGCCAGCGGCATCGCGCCCGACGCCGCGGTTCGGCAAGCCTGGATCGAGACGCAAAAGGCGGCGCTCAAAACCGGCCGCCTTGATGCGGTGTTGCAGGCGCTGGCGGCGCATTGCGAAGCGCCGGAGGTCGAGGACGGGTGCGCGCCGGTGCGTTGCTGCCATCGCTATTTGAGTGGGCGGAAAGCCCAACTCGATTATGCCCGGGCTTTGGCGGACGGCCTGCCGATCGGCTCGGGCGAGATCGAGAGCGCGCATCGTTATGTCGCGCAACAACGCCTGAAACGGCCCGGCGCCTGGTGGCGGGTCGAGAACGCGGCGTTCATGCTTGCGTTGCGCATCGTGCGGATCAACGGCGACTGGGAAGCCTATTGGCGGGACCTCGCGCGAAATGCCGCCGCCAACGACAATTCTTCTCGAAGAACGGGTAAGCGGATCGCATGAACGCTCAACTTTGGATCACACCCTTGACCATCCTCCCCAGCCGATCGGCCCTCCGCGCATGATCGTCCATCAGTCGGAAGGGCACACAGTGGTCCGCCCAACCCGTCGGTAGCAACGGCTGAGTCCAAATCATAAGACAATTCATCTAATTTCTTTGATTTGATGCATAATATTTAAACGCCTACACCGCATCCCGGATGCAAGCCCGAACCAGAATGGATCGTGCGACGAACCCGCTAGGCGCCACGTGATCCCGCTACTGAACGGACAATAACACCATGTTGAAGAAACTCTTGTTGGTTTCCGCGCTGTCGTGCGGCGCGTTGCTGGCCGGCTTCATTACCCCTGCCAAAGCCGACCTGATCATCAACGGCACATTCTCCGACCCGAGTCTGCCCGTTGGCACCTGGAGCGATTTCGCCAGCATCACTGGCTGGACCGTCAACCAGGATGCGATCGAGATCGATAGCAGCCAGGTGGTGATGTCTTCGCCTTACAAAGGTGAAGCTCAAAGCCTCGAAGTCGATGCCAACAAATTCGACACGGTGTCTCAAACGGTGAACGGCCTTACGATCGGGGCGAAGTATCTGCTCACCTGGGGCTATGGCGACCGCATCGGATCGGGTCCACAGCAGCTTGTTGTCTCCTTCGGAGGTAGCTACGTCACAACCGACTTCGGTACCGGGAGCGGCGATTGGACGGCGAACAGCTTCGTCGTGACGGCGACTTCGACGTCCGAAGTTCTGAGCTTCGCTGCGACCGACACGGCCGCGACAGGGGGGAACCCAAGTGTCGGCAACGAAATCGCGGATGTGTCGTTGGTTGCAGCCCCCGAACCAGCCTCCCTCGCCCTTCTCGGCTCCAGCCTGCTCGGCCTCGGGCTGATCCGTCGCCGTCGCGCCTGACCGGGGTATTGCATAACTTTATGCGGTGGAAAGGGCCGCTTCCGCGACCGGGCGGCCGAACCGGGCCCGGCATCGCGTGCGCTGCCGGGCGCCCCCCCGCGCCACGGTCAGGCGCCGACCCTCACGCATTTTCCCCGATAAAACCCGCATACGTCTTCGCCAGTTCGGGCACCGCCGCCTCATAGAACCGCTTGCCCTTCTCCGGCGTGGCCAGACCCGGGTTCGATCCGATCCGGCCGTCCGGAAAGCGCCGCCGGTAATCCGCCGGGCCGTGGAACCGTCCCGACGGCGCGCGCGGCGGATCGAGCGCGGCCTGCTTGATCGACTCCGGAAACGCGAACTGCGTCAGCGCCACCTCGCTGGCGGTCGCATGGCTGCCCTCGTCATCGCCGAACACCTCCTTGCCGAGTTCGTGCATCACCTTGCCGTCCCACCAGTTCGCCAGCCGGCAGCGAAGTTCCTGATCCAGTGCGGTTCCCAGCGCGCCCTCGTAGGCGGCGTAGATTTCAGAAAACGCCGCCTGCACCGTGGCGATGTTCCCGCCATGACCGTTGATGAAGAAAAACCGCCGGAAGCCATGCCGGGCGAGCGACAGCACATAGTCATGGATCACGGCGATCAGCGTGGAGGGCCGCACGGTCATCGACCCGGCGAATCCCATGTGATGGACGGCAATGCCAACCCCGATGGTGGGGCCGACCATGGCGGAGGTTGCATCGCCGACACCGCGGGCGATGACCTCGGCGCACAGCGCGTCGGTGCCAATCAACCCGTTGGGGCCGTGCTGCTCGGTTGAGCCGATCGGCAGGATAATGCCGTTGGAGTGCCGGAGGTAGGTTTCCACCTCCTGCCACGTCTGGTGCTGCAATAGCATGCGGTCTGATGTCCCCGGGCGATGATTGAACGCTGAAAGGTAGACCGGTTCCGCACGGATGGTAATGGCGGCGGCCGGCTGGTCTGGCATTATGGGCGTATGCAGCCGAGTCTCCCAGTCGATCACGACCTGACGAAAAGCCAGCAGATGGCACGGGTCCGGTCCAGGAACACCGAACCCGAGATCCTGGTTCGCCGGGCCTTACATGCGCGCGGCCACCGGTTCCGGCTGCACCGCAAGGACCTGCCCGGCAGGCCGGACATCGTGCTGCCGAAGCACGGCCTGGCGATCCTGGTGCATGGCTGCTTCTGGCATGGCTGCCCGCGCTGCGACCGGGGCCGCCGCCTGCCGAAGACCAACGCCCCGTTCTGGACCGCCAAGCTGGCCGCCAACAGGGAGCGCGACATCCGCTCCATCGCCGCGCTGGAGGCGTCCGGGTGGCGGGTGGCGGTGCTATGGGAATGTGACATCCGCGCGCCCGGCCGATTGGACGGGCTGCTCACCGCCTGTCTGACATCCGGCGCCTGAATGCCACAACGCTGGACCGTAGCGGACTTGTTTTCGTGCGGTGGCGGCGCCAGCGCCGGCTTCGCCCGCCGTCCGGAGTTCCGCATCGCCGCCGCGGTCGATCTGGAACTGGCGAAGCCGTCCGGCGGGCGGGGCGCGTCGGACTGCAACGCCACCTACCAGGCCAATCACGCGGTGGTTCCGATGAACCGGGACATGATGACCCTGGACCCGGCGGAGTTTGCCGAGGCCGCCGGGCTGACCCCGGGGCAATTGACGGTGATGATCTCCTGCGCCCCCTGCACGCATCTGTCCCGCGCCAACCCGCACAACCATCTGGCGGACCGCCCGGAGAACTCCCTGATCGGCCGCAGCGGGACGTTCGCCGCGCATCTGCTGCCGGAGATTTTCCTGATGGAGAATGCCCGCGAGTTGATCATGGGCAACTACCGGCACCACCACGCCGCTCTGGTCGAGGTGCTGCAACAGGCCGGCTACCACGTCCGTTCCGGCATTCACTTTCTCGACCGCTTCGGCCTGCCGCAGGTTCGGGAACGCGCACTGGTGGTGGCCTCGCGCATTGGCGAAGCCCGGACGCTGGAGGATCTGTGGCAGGGATGGCGCGTCCGGCCGGAGGCGACCACGGTGCGCGCCGCGCTGCGGCGGCTGGCGGAGTGGAAAGACGAACACCCGGACGATCCCGAAGGCGATGCTGTTCCGGGAATGGGGCAAGCGGTCCGCACCCGTCTGGCCGCCACTCCGCGCGACGGCGGCGGCTGGGTCGACGTGGCGAGGGACCCGAAGACAAGAAAGCTGCTAACAAGGGATTGCCTGCGGCGGTGGAACGCCGGGGATCTGGGTTCGCATCCCGACGTCTACGGCCGGATGGCGCTTGATAAGCCCGCGCCGACGATCAAGCGCGAATGCGGCCATGTCGGTAACGGCCGCTACGCCCATCCCGCGGCCGATCGGCTGTTGACGGTGCGGGAGATGGCGACGCTGCAGGGTTTCCCGTTCGATTACCGCTTCCCGGCGCGCGCGGTCACCAACCGCTACCGCCACATCGGCGACGCGGTGCCGCCGATGATCGCATTCCAGGTGTCGGCGCTGGTGAAGTGGATGAAGACGGGCATCCAGCCGGAGCCGCCGGATTTTGTGATGCCGGATACGGCGTTGCGGGTGGAGGATGTGGTCCCGGCACAAACCCTCCCGCATCGTCATGGCCCGGCTTGTCCGGGCCACCTGTCGCGGCACGTGCTGGCATAGGTGGCCCGGACAAGCCGGGCCATGACGAGTAGCAATGAGCATAGTCCCGCTTATATAAAACTGCTATACTCCCCCGAGCCAAGCCGCATCGCTTCTATAGCCGCGTAAGCCTATCTCCTCGCCGTCCTGAACGACTTTCCGGCAAGCGATCCCGCATGCCGGCTCAAGGAGTCAAACGGCCATGCTCGATCTGGCTTTCATCGCGACAGGCGCCGCCTTCCTGTTTGTCTGCGTCCTGTACGCCTACGCCTGCGACCATCTGTAGGAGCAAGCGGATGACCCTCGATTACATCCTCGGCGGCGGCGTCACCGTCTTCCTGCTGGCGTATCTGATCTTCGCCCTGATCCGCCCGGAACGCTTCTGAACCCGCCCCAGCTTCGGGAAGTAAAACCATGACAATAAACGGCTGGCTGCAGATCGCATTTTACTGCGTTCTGCTCGTCCTGATCACCGCGCCGCTCGGCGCCTACATGACCCGCGTCTTTGCCGGGCAGAAAACCCCGCTATCTCTGGTGCTCCGTCCCATCGAAAAAGGCCTGTACAAGCTGTCCGGCGTCGATGAGAACGAGGAGCAGCACTGGGTCACCTACGCCATCGCCATGCTGGCGTTCACCTTCGCCGGCTTCATAGTGCTGTATGCGCTGCAACGGCTACAGAATTTCCTGCCGCTGAACCCGCAGCACCTGGATGCGGTGTCGCCGGACCTGGCGTTCAACACCTCGGTCAGCTTCATTACCAACACCAACTGGCAGTCCTACGTGCCGGAAACCACCTTCGGCTACCTGGTGGAGATGGCGGGCCTGACGGTGCACAACTTCCTCAGCGCAGCCACCGGCATCGCCCTGGCGTTGGCCCTGATCCGGGGCTTTACACGGCGCTCGGCCAAGACCGTGGGGAATTTCTGGGTCGATATGACCCGCTGCACGCTGTACATCCTGATGCCGATATGCATCGTCGTCGGGCTGGCGATGGTGTGGCAGGGCGTGCCGGACAACCTGTCCGCGTACACCGACGTCACCACCCTCGAAGGCGGCAAGCAACTGATCGCCCAGGGGCCGGTCGCCTCACAGGAGGTGATCAAGATGCTCGGCACCAACGGCGGCGGCTTCTTCAACGCCAACTCCGCGCACCCGTTCGAGAACCCGACGGCGCTCACCAACCTCATCCAAATCCTGCTGATCTTCTCCATCGGCTCGGCATTAACAAATGTCTTCGGCCGGATGATCGGCGACCAGCGCCAGGGCTGGGCGATCTTCGCCGTGATGGCGGTGCTGTTCCTGGTCGGAACGACGGTCCTTTACTGGTCCGAAGGCGCCGGCAACCCGCTGCTCGCCCACCTGCCCGTCGATCAGTTCGCCGGCAACATGGAGGGCAAGGAAGTCCGCTTCGGCATCGCCAACTCCGCGCTGTTCTCGACGATCACCACCGACGCCTCCTGCGGCGCGGTCAATACCATGCATGACAGCCTGACGCCGCTCGGCGGCATGATCCCGATGATCAACATCATGCTCGGCGAGATCATCTTCGGCGGCGTCGGTTCCGGCCTGTATGGCATGCTGCTCTTCGTCATCGTCGCCATGTTCGTCGCCGGCCTCATGGTCGGCCGCACCCCCGAATACCTCGGCAAGAAGCTGGAGGCGAAGGAGGTGAAAATGGCCATGCTGGCGATCCTCGTGCTGCCGCTGTCGATGCTCGGCTTCACCGCGGTGGCGGTGGTGATCGACCCCGGCACCAGCGCGTTGGCGAATGCCGGCCCGCACGGCTTCTCCGAGGCGCTGTACGCCTACGTCTCCGCCACCGGCAACAACGGCAGCGCGTTCGCCGGGCTGTCCGCCAACGTGCCGTTCTGGAACAGCACGCTGGGACTGGCGATGTTCATCGGCCGCTTCCTGATGATCATCCCGATGCTGGCGATCGCCGGCTCGCTCGCGGCCAAGAAGATCGTGCCGGTTTCGGCCGGGACGTTCCCCACCGATGGGGGCCTGTTCGTCGGACTGGTCGTCGGCGTGATCCTGATCACCGGCGGCCTGACCTTCCTGCCTTCCCTCGCCCTGGGGCCGATCGTCGAGCACCTCTCGATGCATGCCGGCACCACTTTCTGAGGTAGATGCACATGGAAACCCGTTCGCGCGCTGCAAAGTCCAACATGCTGGACACGGCCATCCTGCTGCCGGCTATCGGCCAGGCATTCAGGAAGCTTGACCCCAGGCTGATGATCCGCAATCCGGTGATGTTCGTGGTGGAGGTCGTCTCGCTGCTGACCACGGTCATCCTGATCCAGGACCTGACGACCGGCGGCGCCTACCCCGGCTTCACCCTGCAGATCACCGTCTGGCTGTGGGTCACCATCCTGTTCGCCAACTTCGCCGAAGCCGTGGCGGAAGGCCGCGGCAAGGCGCAGGCGGCGACCCTTCGGAAAGCCCGCACCGACACGATGGCGCACCGGCTGACCGCGACCGGTACCGAGGACGTTGCCGCGCCGCAGCTTCGCCAGGGCGACCTCGTGCTGGTGTCGGCCGGGGAGCTGATCCCGAGCGATGGCGAGGTCATCGAGGGCATCGCCTCGATCGACGAATCCGCCATCACCGGCGAGTCCGCTCCGGTGATCCGCGAAAGCGGCGGCGACCGGTCCGCCGTCACCGGCGGCACAAGGGTGCTCTCGGACTGGATCAAGGTGCGCATCACCGCGGCGCAGGGTTCGACCTTCCTGGATCGCATGATCGCCCTGGTGGAAGGGGCGGAGCGTCAGAAGACTCCGAACGAGATCGCGCTGAACATCCTGCTCGCCGGCCTGACCATCATCTTCGTCTTCGCCGTCGCCACCATCCCGAGCTTCGCGACCTATGCCGGCGGTTCGGTTCCCGTCGTGATCCTGGTGGCGCTGTTCGTGGCGCTGATCCCCACCACCATCGGCGCGCTGCTCTCGGCCATCGGCATCGCCGGCATGGATCGGCTCGTGCGCTTCAACGTCCTGGCCATGTCGGGCCGGGCGGTGGAGGCGGCGGGCGACGTCGATACGCTGCTGCTCGACAAGACCGGCACGATCACGCTCGGCAACCGCCAGGCGACGGAGTTCATCCCGGTCACCGGGGTGACGCCGCAGGAACTGGCCGATGCGGCGCAGTTGTCGTCGCTGCCGGACGAGACCCCGGAAGGCCGCTCCATCGTCGTGCTGGCGAAGGAGAAATACGGCATCCGCGGCCGCGACATGGCACCGCTGGACGCGCATTTCGTGCCGTTTACCGCGCAGACCCGGCTGTCCGGCGTCGATTTCGACCATTCATCCATCCGCAAGGGCGCGGTGGACGCGGTGCTGGCCTGGGTCCGCGGGCCTGCCGGCACCGGCCCCGGTGGCGTCGCGACGGCGTTGCGGCCCGATGCGGCGGTCAAGGAGTTGACGGCGATCGCTGACAGTATCGCCAAGGCCGGCGGCACGCCTCTGGCCGTCGCCCGGGACGGGCGGCTGCTCGGCGTCATCGCCTTGAAGGACATCGTCAAGGGCGGCATCCGCGAGCGCTTCAATGAGCTGCGGCGGATGGGCATCCGCACGGTGATGATCACCGGCGACAACCCTCTTACAGCCGCCGCCATAGCCGCCGAGGCCGGGGTGGACGACTTCCTGGCGCAGGCGACTCCCGAGGCGAAACTCAAGCTGATCCGCGACGAGCAGGCCCAGGGCAAGCTGGTGGCGATGTGCGGCGACGGCACCAACGACGCTCCGGCCTTGGCGCAGGCCGATGTCGGGGTGGCGATGAACACCGGCACGATGGCGGCGCGTGAGGCCGGCAACATGGTCGATCTCGACAGCGACCCGACCAAGCTGATCGAGATCGTCGAGATCGGCAAGCAGTTGCTGATGACGCGCGGCGCGCTGACCACGTTCTCTATCGCTAACGACGTGGCGAAGTATTTCGCGATGATCCCGGCGATGTTCATCGCGTTCTACCCGCAGCTCGAGGCGCTGAACATCATGCACCTGAGCAACCCGCGCAGTGCGATCCTGTCGGCGATCATCTTCAATGCGCTGATCATCGTGGCTTTGATCCCGCTGGCGTTGAAGGGCATCGCCTACCGGCCGATTGGCGCGGCTGCGCTGCTGCGGCGTAACCTGCTGATCTATGGGGTGGGTGGGATTGTGGCGCCGTTCATCGGGATCAAGCTGATCGACCTGGCGGTGACCGGGGTGGGACTGGCCTAAGTTTTGCGCCGCGCTTAGTAAGTAAATGGAAACACAAATGAACACGAATGAACACAAATAGAGAGGATTTCTTTCTGCGCTTATTTGTTTTCATTTGTGTTTCAAATCTCTTAGGGATCTGGCACTATGCTCCAACATATCCGCCCCGCCGTCACGATGATCGTCGCCATGACGATCCTGACCGGCATCGCCTACCCGCTCGCCATGTTCGGCCTGGCGCAGGGGATCTTCCCGCATCAGGCCAACGGCAGCCTGATCGTCCGCGACGGCAAGGTCGTCGGCTCCAGCCTGATCGGGCAGAACTTTACGGGCGAAAACTGGTTCCACGGGCGCCCGTCCGCCACCACCGACACCGATCCGAACGATTCCACCAAGACCGTGCCGGCGCCGTATAACGCCGCCAACTCCGGCGGATCGAACCTTGGCCCGACCTCCAAGGCGCTGGTCGACCGAGTGACCGAGGACGCCGGTAAGCTGGCCGCCGAGAACCCCGGCACGCCGGTGCCGATGGATCTGGTGACGACGTCGGCCAGCGGGCTGGACCCCGACATCTCGCCCGCCGCCGCGCTGTTCCAGGTGCCCCGCGTCGCCACGGCGCGCAATCTGCCGGAGGCGAAAGTTCGGCAACTGGTGCAGGATCACATCACCGGCCGCCTCGCCGGGCTTATCGGCGAGCCGCATGTGAATGTGCTAGAACTGAACCTGGCATTGGATGCACTGGCCCACGGGTGAAAGGAGTCGTCTGATTGCCCCAAAGTCGTCATGGCCCTGCCCCGGCTTGTCCGGGGTATTGTCCGGGCCACCTATGCAAGCACGTGCCGCTACGGGTGGCCCGGTGATCCCCCGGACGAGCCGGGGGAGGGCCATGACGAGGGGCGAGGCAGCCGACTGTGCCCCCAATCGGACCCGCCCCCATGGCTGAAAACCCCGCAGCCGATCGGCGGCCTTCCCCGGACGCGTTGCTGAAGGAAGCGGCGAAAGCAACCCGTGGGCGGCTGAAGATCTTCCTCGGCGCGGCGCCCGGCGTCGGCAAGACCTACGAAATGCTCACCGCCGCCCGCATGCGCCTGAGCGAAAAGGTCGACGTGGTCGTCGGCATCGTCGAAACCCACGGCCGCGCCGAAACCGAAGCCCTGACGCAGGGCCTGGAAATCATCCCCCGCCGCGTCATCCCCTATCGCGGCCACAACCTCACCGAGATGGACATCGACGCCATCCTGGAACGCCGCCCACGCCTGGTGCTGGTGGACGAACTCGCCCACACCAACGCGCCCGGCAGCCGGCATCCCAAGCGATACCTCGACGTCGAGGAACTCCTGGGCGCCGGCATCGACGTCTACACCACGCTGAATATCCAGCATGTTGAAAGCCTGAACGACGTCGTCGCGCAGATCACCCGCGTCCGCGTACGCGAAACCGTCCCCGACTCCGTCATCGAACGCGCCGACGACATCGAGCTGATCGACCTGACCCCGGACGACCTGATCCAGCGGCTGAAGGAGGGCAAGGTCTACGTCCCCGCCCAGGCCGAGCGGGCCATCGGCCACTATTTCGCCCCGGGCAACCTCACCGCGCTGCGCGAACTGGCGCTGCGCCGCACCGCCCAGCGCGTGGACAACCAGATGGTTGACTACATGCGCAGCCACGCGATCGAGGGCCCCTGGCCCGCTGGGGAACGCGTGCTGGTCTGTATCCAGGGCGGCCCCAAGGCGACCGCCACGGTGCGCCACGCCAAGCGGCTGGCCGATCTGATTCATGCGCCGTGGACGGCGATCAGCGTCGAAACCACCCGGGCAAGCCGCGCCTCGGTCGAGCAGGACAGTGTCGTGGACGCGCTGCGGCTGGCCGAGCGGCTGGGCGGCGAGACGGTGCTGATCCCGGGCCAGGACGTAGCCGAATCCATCATCGAATACGCCCGGGCCAACAACGTCACGCACATCATCGTCGGCAAATCCGAGCGGCCGGGCTGGCGGCAATTCCTGCTGGGTTCGGTCACCCAGCGCCTGATCAAGCATGCCGGCGGGATCAACATTCATGTCATCGAGGCGCCCGCCGAGAAGCCGGGTGCGGAGCCCTCCGCGCCCCCGGTCAGGCACAAGCCGTCGGTCGGCATCCGCCCCTTCATCGTCACCACCCTGCTCGTCGCCGCGGCGATCCCCATCGGTATCGGGCTGCACAATTTCCTCAACATCACCAACGTCGCGCTGGTGTTCCTGACGGCGATCCTGATTGGCGCCGTTCTGCATGGCCTCGGGCCGTCGCTGTTCGCCTGCGTGCTGGCGATTCTGGCGTACAACTTCTTCTTCCTGCCGCCGATCTACACGTTCACCATTGCTGATCCGGAAAACGTGGTGGCGTTGTTCTTCTTTGCGGTGGTGGCGATCATCGCCAGCAACCTCGCCGCCCGGGTGCGCGGCCAGGCCCTCGCCGCCCGGCTGCGCGCGCGGGTCACCGACGACCTGTATCAGTTCAGCCGCAAGCTGACCGTCGCGGTGACGCTGGACGACCTGCTCTGGGCGACCGCGCACCAGATCGCGCTGATGCTGAAGGTCCGCGTCGTGCTGCTGCTGCCGGAAGACGACACCGTGACCGTGCGCGCCGGCTTCCCGCCGGAGGACATGCTGGACGACGCGGACCTCGCCGCCGCGAAATGGTGCTGGGAAAAAGACCACATCGCCGGCCGAGGCTCCGATACCTTGCCCGGGGCGAAGTGGCTGTTCCAGCCGCTGCGCACCGGCCGCGGCCCGCTGGGGGTCGTCGGCATCATACGCGACGAGCCGGGGCCGCTGCTGTCGCCGGACCAGCAGCGGCTGATGGATGCGCTGGCGGACCAGGCGGCGCTGGCAATCGAGCGCATCAACCTCGCCCGCGACCTTCACCTCGCCCGCCTCCAGGCCGAAACCGATCGCTTGCGCTCGGCGCTGCTGACGTCGATCTCGCACGATTTGCGCACGCCGCTGGCGTCGATCCTGGGGTCCGCCACCAGCCTGCGATCGCAGGACGCGATCCTGGACCAGCCGACCAAGGACACCCTGCTGGGAACCATTATCGAGGAAGCCGATCGGCTGAACCGGTTCATCGGGAATTTGCTGGATATGACGCGGCTGGAGTCGGGGGCGCTGAAGCCTCGGACCAGCCTGTACGACCTGTCGGACGTCGTCGGCGCGGCGTTGCAGCGGGCGGCCAAAATCCTGGCGGGGCATCGCGTGGAACTCGACCTGCCGGCCAACCTGCCGATGCTCGCGCTGGACATGGTGCTGTTCGAGCAGGTGCTGTTCAACCTGCTGGACAACGCAGCCAAGCACGCGCCGTCCGGATCGCTGATCACCATCCAGGCGTATGAGACCACCGATACGGTGGTTCTGCGGATCATGGACGAGGGCGAAGGCATCCCCGGGGAGGACACCGAACGCATCTTCGAGAAATTCTACCGCGCCGGCAGAGCCGATGGCCGGCGGGCCGGGACGGGATTGGGGCTGGCGATCTGCCGCGGTTTCGTCGAGGCCATGCAAGGCACCATCACCGCCCGCAACCGCGCCGATCGGCCGGGGGCGGCGATGACGATCACACTGCCGATACCGGTCAACGCATTGTTGCCTGAAGAGGAAAGCGCATCATGACCACCGGCGCCGGCCCGCTGCGGGTTCTGGTGGTGGACGACGAACCGGCGATCCGGCGCTTCCTGCGTGCCGGGTTGTCGAGCCAGGGTTATGTGGTGAGCGAACTGGAGCAAGGTTTGCCGGCCGTCGATGTCGCCCGGCGCAAGGGGACGGATTTGATCGTCCTGGACCTCGGGCTGCCGGACGTGGACGGGACGGAGGTGATCAGCCGCATCCGCGGCTCCGGTTCTTCGGTGCCGATCATTGTGCTTTCGAGCCGAAGCGACGAGGCGGCGAAGGTGGACGCGCTGGATCTGGGGGCGGACGATTACGTCACCAAGCCGTTCGGGATCGACGAACTGCTGGCGCGGATCCGGGCGGCGCAGCGGCACCGGCTGCAGCGGGAGGGCGAGACACCGGTGTTCCGCAGCGGCGACCTGACGGTCGATCTGGTGCGCCGGGTGGTGACGGTGCGCGGGGAGGAGGTGAAGTTCTCGCCTCGGGAATATGCGGTGCTGCGGATTCTGGTGCAGCATGCGGGCAAGGTCTTGACCCACAAGATGATCCTGAAGGAGGTTTGGGGGGCTGATACGGATGTGCAATACCTGCGCATCTACATCCGCGCGCTGCGGCTGAAGATCGAGCAGGACCCGGAGCGGCCGGTGCATATTCTGACGGAGACCGGGGTGGGGTACAGGTTGCGGGTGCATGAATGAGTAAGCCGTTTGTCCCCGTTTTGTCATGGCCCGGCTTGTCCGGGCCACCTATGCCAGCACGTGCCGCGATAGGTGGCCCGGACAAACCGGGCCATGACGAGGTGGGTAATGCGCGCGCCTTCTCACCATGACGAAACTGAATTAGGGTTTGCTACTGAATGGACATTGCCGATTTCCTCACGCCCGACCGCATCGCCCTCGATGTGAAACCGCGCGACAAAACCCAATTCATTAGCGAAACGGCCCGGTTGTTCGGCTCCCTCGTCCCTGCGCTTGAGCCTGCCGCGGTGGAAACGGCTTTGCGGGCGCGCGAGAGGCTCGGGTCCACCGGGCTCGGCGGCGGGTTCGCTTTGCCGCATGCGCGGATCGAGGGGCTTGGCGACTATGCCGGGCTGTTTGTGCGGCTGGCAAAACCGATCGATTTCGACGCGATCGATGGAAAGCCGATCGACCTGGCGTTCGTGTTGTTGATACCGTTCGAAACGAAAACGCCGCATGTCGCCGCGCTGGCGGTCATCTCGCGCAAGTTCCGCGATGCCGCGCGGGTGGCGAAGTTGCGGAAAGTCGGCACACAAGCCGCCGCCTATGAGGCGCTGACCGCCGAATGAGCAATTCGTAATGCAACGACCCACCGGACAGTAAGGTTTTCGCTCCGCCAGATTGACGGAGAATGCGCATGGCGGATGGCTCGGTGACCCGGCGGGGGGTCATTGTGGGCGTGGCCGGTGGAGTAGCCCTTTCAACCCCGCTGGCAAGAGCGGAGGAGGCTACGCCGCAGCAACGCGCGCCCGGCCTGCTGCCCGTGACGTTGCGGGTCAACGGCGAAACGCTGCATCTGGAGATCGATCCGCGCACGTCGCTGCTCGACGCGTTGCGCGAGACGGCCGGGATGACCGGGACGAAGAAAGGCTGCGACCGCGGCGCTTGCGGCGCCTGCACGGTCCACCTGGACGATCGCCGGATCGTTTCGTGCCTGACCTTGGCGGTGCGCTGCCAGGGCAAGCAGATCCGGACGATCGACGGCCTGGCGCCCGAGGGCCATCTGCACCCGGTTCAGGCCGCGTTTATGGACCATGACGGGTTCCAGTGCGGCTACTGCACGCCCGGGCAGATCATGTCCGCCGTCGCCTTGATCAAGGAAGGCCACGCCGGCAGCGACGACGAAATCCGCGAGTGGATGAGCGGCAATATCTGCCGCTGCGGTGCCTACCCGAACATTGTCGCCGCCGTCCGCCACGCCGCCTCGGCGGAGGGCTGAGCGATGCAGGCCTTCACCCTGACGCGCCCGGCCGACGCGAAATCCGCCATCGCCGCCGCGTCCCGGCCGGATGCCGCGTATATCGCCGGCGGAACGGATCTGTTGCAGCTTACCAAGGACAATGTCGAGACGCCGAAGCAGTTGGTCGACCTCGAACCGCTGGCCATGTCCCGCATCCACGTCACAGGGGCGCGCTTGCGGCTGGAACCGTTGGCGCGCATGAGCGACGTGGCGGCGCATCCCGCCGTGGTGCGGGACTGGCCGGTGCTGTCGCAGGCGCTGCTGGCCTCGGCATCGCCGCAAATCCGCAACATGGGCACGATGGGCGGCAACCTGCTGCAACGCACGCGCTGCGGCTATTTCCGCGACACCGGTTTCGCCTGCAACAAGCGGGTTCCCGGGTCCGGTTGCCCGGCGATCAATGGCGAGAACCGGATGCTGGCGATTCTCGGTGTCAGCGACAAGTGCATCGCGACCTACCCGGGCGACATGGCTGTCGCGCTGAACGTGTTGGATGCCGAAGTGGAACTGACCGGGCAGTCGGGTATCCGCAAAGTCGCCATCGGGGATTTTCACCGGGAACCCGGGGACACGCCGCATATCGAAACGATCCTGCAACCGGGAGAGATGATCACCGGCATCGACATCCCCGCGCCGTCCAGGCGTTCGCATTACCTGAAGGTGCGCGACCGGGCGAGTTTCGAGTTCGCTTTGGTTTCGGCCGCCGTGGCGCTGGATATCGATGGCGGAACCATCCGCTCCGCCCGCGTCGCCGCCGGAGGGGTTGGCACGCGGCCCTGGCGCCTGCCGGAGGTCGAGGCCGCGCTGGCCGGCAAATTCCCCGACGCCGCCACGCTGAAAGCCGCGGCGGACCGGGCGGGCGCAGGCGCCAAACCCGCCAAATCGAACGCCTTCAAAATTGTTCTGCTGAAGCGCACGGTGCTGCGCGCCCTGCAAACCGTTTCGGCTTAAGGAACACGCCCCATGCCAATGATTGGCAAGCCCATCGACCGCACCGACGGCCGCCTGAAGGTCACCGGAGGGGCGAAATACGCCGCCGAGTTCCGTCTGCCCGGCACGGTGCACGCCGTGCTGGTGCAAAGCACCATTCCCGCCGGATCAATCGCCGGTTTCGACCTGACCGAAGCCCAAGCCATGCAAGGCGTGCTGGCGATCATTACCCCCGACAACGCCGGCAAGCTGCAGCGTCCTGAGCATGTGCAGCAGGCCGTGCCGGGGCCGTTACTTCAGAACAAGGATATCCTGTTCAACGGCCGGCACGTCGCCGTGGTGGTCGCCGACCGCCTGGAACAGGCCGAAGCAGCGGCTGCTGCGGTCCGAGTGCGGTATTTCAACGCCGAGGCGGCGACTTCGATGGATGCCCTGCTGAGCCAGGCCTATCCCCCGAAGCACTTCCGCAACGGCGAGCGGCCGCCGGATTCCAGCCGCGGCGATCCCGACGGCACGTTCAACAGCGGCACGGTCAAGCTGGACGCCACTTACGTTACGCCAATCGAACATCACAACCCGATGGAGCCGCATGCAACGATTGCGTGGTGGAACGGCGACAAGCTGACGGTCTGGACGGCGACGCAGGGCATTTCCGGCGCCCGGGCGACACTGGCGGATCAGTTCGGCATCGACAAGTCCGAGGTGCGGATCATCTGCCCGTATCTCGGCGGCGGGTTCGGATCGAAGGGCAACACCTGGCCGCCGGCGACCCTGGCGGCGCTGGCGGCGCGGACGGTGAAGCGGCCGGTGAAGCTGGTGCTGAGCCGGGCGCAGATGTACTACTCCAACGGCTACCGGCCGCGCACGGTGCAGAAGCTGAAGATTGCCTCGGATATCGACGGCAGGTTGATCTCCGTCCGGCATGACGGGTTCAGTTCGATGTCGCAGCCTTCGCTCGGGGAGTTCTGCGAGCCCGTCGCACTGGCCACGGAGATGCTGTACGCCTGCCCCAATGTCGCGGTGACGCATCGCCTGGTCGGGCTGAACATGCCGTTGCCAACATTTATGCGGGCGCCGGGCGAGGCGTCGGGGGTGTTCGCGCTGGAATCGGCGATGGACGAGATGGCCGCCGCGCTGAAGATGGACCCGGTCAAGTTCCGCCTGCAAAACTACGCCGAAAACGATCCGCATGAGAACAAACCGTTCGCCAGCAAGGCGCTGCGGGCGTGTTACGAACAGGGGGCGGAGGCGTTCGGCTGGGACAAGCGATCCGCCGAACCGCGCTCGATGCGCGACGGCAATACCCTGATTGGCTGGGGTTTCGCCACCAGCACCTATCCGACCAACCGCCAGCCGTCATCCGTACGCGTGCGCATGGATCGCGCCGGCAACGTCACCGTGCAAAGCGGGACGCAGGACATCGGCACCGGCACGTATACGGTGATGACGCAGGTTGCCGCGGACGCGCTGGGTATACCTGTGCAACGAATCCGTTTTGAACTCGGCGATTCATCGCTGCCGCCCGCCCCCGTCTCCGGCGGCTCGCAGACCGTCGCCAGCGTCGGTCCGTCGGTGCAGGCGGCGTGCGAGGCGCTTATTGGAAAGCTCAAGGATCTGGCCGTCGCCGATAGTAGAGTTGGCTGGCGCGGCCAGTCGCGCGACGCGTTGCAGATCCGCGACGGACTGGTCGTCGGGGCGGACCGCCGGACGCCGATCGGCGTGCTGCTGGAAAAGTCGGGGCATCCTTTCATTGAAGCGGAAGTCCAAACGAAACCCGGCGAAGAAAAGCAGCGCTACTCCATGCACGCGTTCGGCGCGCAGTTCGCCGAAGTGCGGATCGACCAGGACCTCGGGGAAATCCGCGTCAGCCGCTTCGTCGGCGCCTTCGATGCCGGCCACGTGCTCAATGCCAAAACCGCCCGCAGCCAGTTGATTGGCGGAATCACCTACGGCATCGGCATGGCGCTGCTGGAGGAAACCCTGATCGACGGCGAAACCGGACGCGTCGTCAACCCGAACGTCGCGGAATACCTGATGCCGGTGAACGCCGACGTCCCGGATATCCAGACGATCGTCGTGCCGAACGACGACACCGTCTCCAACCCGCTCGGCGCGAAAGGCATCGGCGAACTGCCCATGGTGGGCGTCGCCGCGGCGATCGCCAATGCGGTCTACCACGCCACCGGCGTGCGGGTGCGGAAACTGCCGATACGGATCGAGGATGTGCTGGTCTGACCGAGGGGCCGGGTTCGTCTTGCAACCCGGGCCTGTCTTCTCTATCCGCCGGACATGCCCGATCCGAACGACTCGGCGGAAGCCGAACTGCGCCGCCTGCTTGATATCATGGCCGCCCTGCGCGATCCGGAGACGGGCTGTCCCTGGGACAAGACTCAAAGCTTCGACACGATCGCGCCCTACACGATCGAGGAAGCCTATGAAGTCGCCGACGCCATTGCCCAGCGGGACTTCGTGGCGCTGCCGGACGAGCTTGGCGACCTGCTGTTCCAGATCGTCTATTACGCCCGCATGGCGGAGGAAGCCGGACAGTTCGCGTTCGCCGATATAGCCAGAAGCATCAGCGACAAGATGGTCCGCCGGCATCCGCATGTATTCGGCGATGCCGCCGCCCGCGATGCCGCCGCACAGACCGCCGCCTGGGAGAGCCAGAAATCCGCCGAGCGCTCCGCCCGCAGCCAATCGGGCGCGCTGGCCGGGGTGCCCGTCGGCCTGCCGGCTTTGTCCCGAGCGGTAAAGCTGACCAACCGCGCCGCGCGCGTCGGCTTCGACTGGCCCGACGCAGACCAAGTGCTGGCCAAACTCGACGAGGAAGTCAACGAGCTGCGCGCCGAGCTTCCCGCCGCAGACCCGGCCCGCCTGACCGACGAGATCGGCGATCTGCTGTTCGTACTGGCAAATCTCGCGCGGAAGCTGAACCTCGATCCGGAAACCTGCCTGCGCCACGCCAACGACAAATTCTCCCGCCGTTTCAACGCGATGGAGCGGGCGATCGAGGCGGAGGGGAAAAGCCTGTCTGAGGTTACACTGGATGAGATGGAAGCCGGCTGGCAGCAGGTGAAGGCGGCCGAAAGGGGATAGGATCTCGCGCTCCGGTTGCTCAAACGACAAGCCAGCTATAACATTCCCGCGGCCTGCTGTTTTTTCCCCTGCCGGCTGTGCTATCCGCTATCACTACATCTGAAAGATGCGATAAGCAGGAACGGTACCGTTGCGTGTCAGTGGCCGGCTGTCCGGGACTTCGGAAATGAACCGCCTTCTCTTGATCTGTCGTTGGGTCTTGTCGCCTTTGGCCTGGCCGTCCCTGCGCGGCCGGACGCTGGGGATCATGATCTGCGTCTGCGCCGCGCTCATCGGCACGGAAATCTGGCAGCTCTGGCGCGTGCATGACGAGGACATCCGGCAAAACGACCTCATCACCTGGAACACCGCCCAATTGCTGGCCGGACAGGCCGAAACCACACTCAAGACGGCGGACACGATCGTCGCCAGCCTGGTCGAGCGGGTGGAGGCGGAGGGCACCGGCCCGGAGGCGAAATCCAGGCTCTATCACCTCATGACATCGCTCGCCGCGGCGCTGCCGGCGATCCATGAAATGGGCATCATGGACAAGAACGGCGACGCGGTGGTCAAGTCACTGGTCGCGAACCCGGCCGGGTTGAACTACGCGGAACGGGAATACTACCGCTATCACCGCACGCACGCCGACAAGGAACCGTATATCGGCGAGCGCATCACCAGCAAGATCGACGGCGCCCAGAGCATCACCGTGACGCGCCGGTATAACAACCCCGACGGCAGCTTCGGCGGTGTCGTCGTCACCAGCGTGTCGCTGGCGTTCTTCCAGCACCTGTTCGACCATATGCAGGCTAAGTCGGGAGGCGTTATCTCGCTGCTGGCGGATGACGGAGCCATTCTGGCCCATAGCCCTGCGCTTCCGGCGGGCTATAATCTTGTCAGCGGCGACCTCAGGCAACAACTGCGCGATCATCCGGACGGCGGCAACATCGCCTATACATCCGGCGTCGACGGCGTGAAGCGGCAGGGGTCGTACCAGCATCTCAGCCACTTCCCCCTGACCGCGCTGGTGTCGCAGTCGGATTGGGACATCCAGGCACCGTGGCGCGCGGAGTTGGCGTGGCACGGTATGATGCTGTGCTGCGTGATCTTTGTGGTCATCGGTTTGGGAGGCCGCGCGATCACGGCGACCAACATGCTCGCGGAGCAGGCGATGCAGGACAGCCTGACCGGCCTGGCCAATCGCCGCTGCTTCGATGAGCGGATCGAAGGCGAAATCCGGCGGGCGGCGCGGTCGGGCCAGCCGGTTTCGGTGATCATGATCGATATCGACCATTTCAAGGCCTTCAACGACTGCTTCGGCCATCCAGCGGGGGACGAATGCCTGCGCATGGTCGCTCGCGCCATCAAGGGTTGTCTGCGCCGGCAGGGCGAATGCGCGGCCCGTTACGGCGGCGAGGAAATCGCCGTGCTTCTGCCCGGATGCGACAAACCTCGGGCCGCGGCACTGGCGGATACCATGCTGGCGGCCGTGCGTGGTCTGGCCTTGCGGCAGGCGGGGCATCTGGACGCAGTGGTGACGTTCAGCGCCGGGGTTGCCACCTATGTTCCCGGGCCAGACCCCGCGGACGCTCAGGCGTTGGTGGAGGTGGCGGACACGGCGTTGTATGCGGCCAAAGCGGCTGGCCGGAACCGGGTGGCGACGGCGGGGGTAGCAGGTGTGTCGCCGTGCCGCGAGCCAGCCGAACTGGTATCGTTTCCGTCGGCGGCATAGGGCCGGTTCGCTACTCCGGGACGCACCCTCTTCGTCATGGCCCGGCTTGGGCCATGACGGTGAAAGAACGACGCCGCGGCCAGGTTTTGCGCCGGCTCCCCTATCCAAATCTCGGCGTCTTCGGGAACCCGTTCGGCGGCAGACGTCCGGCTGAACCGCGTTCCGCCAGCCAGGGCCGCACATCCGTCTCCGTCCGCACCCGATCGCCCAGCCGCCAGCTCAGCCCGTCCGCGAGGCGGAACACCTTGGCATCGGCCAGTCCGCCATCCTTGTACCGCTGCAGGATCACGCCCGAGCCGCGGGACAGCTCCGGCACCTGATCCAGCGGGAACACCACCAGCTTGCGGTTCTCGCCGATGACCGCGACATGGTCGCCGTCACAGGGGATGCACAACGCCGCCTCTTCCCCCGGCTTGAGGTTCAGCACCTGCTTGCCGGTCCGCTTCTCCGCCCCCAGTTCCGCCGCCGGCACGACAAACCCGCGGCCGGCGGTGGAGGCGATCAGGTGCCGTGTTCCCTCCACCGCCAGGAACAGCGCGGTGACATCGTCCTCGTTCGCCATTTCCGCCAGCAGCCGCACCGGCTGGCCGTCGCCGCGGCCGCGCGGCAGTTCGCCCGCCTTCAGGGTGAAGGCTTTTCCGTTGGTGGCAAGCAATGTCAGGCGGTCTGTCGTCTGGCAGGGCAGCAACAGCTTGAGCTTGTCGCCTTCCTTGAACTTCAGCTCGCCCGGTTCGGCCACCGCCCCGCGCACCGCCCTGATCCAGCCCTTCTCCGACAGGATCACCGTTATCGGCTCGCGTTCGATATACGCCTCGAAATTCACCTCCACCGCTGACGGCGGAACGCCCAGCTCGGTCCGGCGATCACCCAGCGGGCCGGAGCCGAATTTCTTGCGGATGCCGTCGATTTCCTCGGTGATCCGGGTCCAGCGCAGTTTTTCGTCTTTCAGCAGTGCGTGCAGGTCCTTGCGCTCCTTCGACAGGTTCTTGTGCTCCTTGCGGATCTCCATCTCCTCGAGCTTGCGCAGGCTGCGCAGCCGCATATTCAGGACCGCTTCGGCCTGCGTGTCGGTGAGTTCAAACCGGGCGATCAGGCGCGGCTTGGGATGTTCCTCCTCGCGGATGATGCGGATCACCTCGTCCAGGTTGAGGTAGACGATCAGGTAGCCTTCCAGCACCTCGATCCGCTTGTCGATCGCGGCAAGCTGGTGCTTCGATCGCCTGACCAGCACCTCGTGCCGGTGATCCAGCCAACTGCGCAACACCTCCGGCAGCGCCATCACCCGCGGCGTCCGTGTCGAGTCCAGTACGTTCATGTTCAGCGGGAAGCGGCTTTCCAGCGCGGTGGCGCGGAACACCGTCTCCATCAGCACTTCCGGTTCGGCGCCGCGGGTCTTCGGTTCCAGCACCAGCCGGATGGTGTCGCTGCTTTCGTCGCGGATATCGCCGAGCAGCGGCAGCTTCTTGTCTTCCATGAGCTGAGCGACCTGCTCGATCAGCTTGGACTTCTGCACCTGGTAGGGAATTTGAGTGACGACGATGACCCAGGTGCCGTGCTTGCCCTTCTCGACTTCCCATTTGGCGCGCACGCGGAACCCGCCGCGGCCGGTCTCGTACGCCGCCAGCAGCGCCGCCGGATCCTCCGCCAGCACCCCGCCGGTCGGGAAATCCGGCCCCGGCATGTGCTTCAGCAGGTCCGCGGTCGTCGCCTGGGGGTTCTGGATCAGGTGGATCGCCGCAGCGCAGATCTCGCCCGCATTGTGCGGCGGGATGGAGGTCGCCATGCCCACCGCGATGCCCGCCGCGCCGTTCGCCAACAAATTCGGAAACGCGCCCGGCAGCACAATCGGCTCGGATTCCTCGCCGTCATAGGTCGGGCGGAAATCCACCGCGTCCTCGTCGATGCCGGCGAGCATCGCCTGCGCGACCTCGGTCAGGCGCGCTTCGGTGTAGCGCATGGCGGCGGGGTTATCGCCGTCGATATTGCCGAAATTGCCCTGGCCCTCGACCAGCGGATAGCGCGCGGCGAAATCCTGCGCCATGCGCACCATGGCGTCGTAGATCGAGGCGTCGCCGTGCGGGTGGTATTTACCCATCACGTCGCCGACGACGCGGGCGCATTTCTTGAAGCCGGCGGTCGGGTCCAGCCGCAACTGGTGCATCGCGTAGATCAGCCGGCGATGCACCGGCTTCAGCCCGTCGCGCACATCCGGCAAGGAGCGCGACATGATGGTGGACAGCGCGTACGCGAGATAGCGCTCCGACAGCGCGTCCTTCAGGTGGGTTTCCTGGATCGTGCCGATAAGATCATCATCCGGCATGGATTGGTCCAACGTCCTTTTCACTCTGTACGGCCAGGGCCGAGACCCGGTCGTATAGCATCTGCCGTGCCCGGGGCAGAGCACGATGCTGGCTGCCGAACGCATCCCGCGCCAGGAAATGCCCGGTGAGGCGGAGTCCGTCGCGCCATTGCGTCCTATCAGGCGGATTCGTGCCAAGCAGAAACGGCGGCAGCGGCAGCAGACGCGCAGCCCACTCCCCCGCCGCTTCGCGCGAAACCGCCCGGCCGGTTTTCGGGGAGACATAAGCCAGGTCGTCGGCGCAGCCGGTCACCGCGCACGCCGACAGATCCAGTCCGTAGCCCAGATCGGCAAGGACGATCATCTCCCACTGCACCACGTCGGTCAGCAGCGACGCGCCCAGCGGCATGCGCGGGATCAGGCCGAGCAATCCGCCGAAGATGCGCGGCTGCGGCACACGCTCCGGCAGCGCGCCCTCGGCGACGGAGCAGACCGAGGTCAGCATGGCCAGCGGCAGCGCCTGGTCCATCGCGTTGGCGGCGCCGGGATGGATCATCTCGCCGGTGAAGCTGCCGAGGTGATCGGAAAGCCGCGCGATCCACTGCACCTGCACCAGGTTGCCGGCCTGCCAGGTGGCCGCCTTGCCGCGTGAGGCACCGCCGCGCGCCAGGCCGCGGTGCAGGCCGTGCGCTTCGGTCATGACGGCGGCGACGGCATCGCCCTCCCCGTACGGGCGGGCGTCGAGCACGATCGCGGGGGAGTCCCATTCCATAAGTGTTCAGAGCCTCTTGTGATCGTCCCGCCAAACATGCGCTACTCGATGCGCTGTACATATGAGGTTCCGGGCATTCGCCAGACCGCTCACCACACCATGCTCGACAGCACGCGCCGCACCGTGGCGACGGCATCCGACCGTCTGCTGGGCTCGCCGCTGCGCAATCTGGTCTTCGGCGTGGTGTATATGGTCGTGGTCATGGCGTTGGCCATCGCCTGCTACGTCAAGGCCGGCTGGAAGCTCGCCGACGCGGTGTACATGGTCATCATCACCGTCTACACTGTCGGCTACGACGAAGTCCTGCCAATAGATACGCCGCTGCTGCGCGGGATTACCATCGCCACCGTCGTTCTTGGCTGCACCGGAATGATCTACCTGACCGGCGCGCTGGTGCAGTTCATCACACTCAATCAGATCAACCAGATACTCGGACAGAAGCGCATGAACAGCCAGATTGAGCACCTGCGGGACCATGCCATCGTCTGCGGCTTTGGCCGCATCGGCGTCATGCTGGCCAAGGACCTGCAAGCCGGCGGGGCTGCCTTCGTGGTGATCGACCGCTCCGACGCCTCGGTCGCAGCGGCGCGCGGCCTCGGCTATCTCTGCGTCCAGGCCGATGCGACGGATGAGGCGGCGTTGCGCTCCGCCGGCATCGACCATGCCCGGGCGGTGGTCACGGTATTGTCGAACGACGCAGCCAACGTGTTCATCACCCTCAGCGCACGCAGCCTGAACCCGAAGCTGGAGATCATCGCCCGAGGCGAGGTGCCGAGCACGGAGCGCAAGCTGCTCCAGGCCGGCGCCAACAAGGTCGTGCTGCCGACGCACATCGGCGCGGAGCGGATGGCAGAGATCATCCTGTATCAGGAGACTGCCCGCTTCATCCGCGACTCGGAGCGAATGAAAGACTTTGAGAAGGTACTGCAATCTCTCGGCCTGGACCTCGACGTGGTGATCGCCGCGCCGCAAAGCCCGGTGGTGGGCAAGACGATCGGATCAGTCGAGGAGCAGGCCAACGGGGCGTTCTTCATCGTGCAGATCAACCGTCGCGACGGCGAGCCGGTGACCCGGCCGGAACCCGGCACGGTGATCGCAGCCGGCGACGGCCTGGTGCTGGTTGGGCGCGGGGCCCAGGCCAGGGCCATGAGCGGCCTGTTCGAGGCGCGCGGACGCGCCGGGTTCCGGGTGTCGGCGCGGTAGGCGGCCCGATGGCCGCTACGTCCGGCCATCGATGAAATTTGACGGTTACGCCGTTGCTATCATCAGCCCCTCGCCGCCCCGTTCGCCGCCAGCACCGCGACCGCGCAGGAAGCCAGCCGCGTCGAGATGCTATCCGCCCGGCTGGTCAAAATGATCGGCACCGCCGCCCCGAGCACGATCCCGGCCGCATCCGCCACCCCCGAGTAGATCATCTGCTTGGCCAGCATGTTCCCGGCCTCCAGGTTCGGCACGATCAGGATATCCGGACTGCCGGCCACCGCCGACGTAATCCCCTTGGTCAGCGCCGCGACCGTACTGATCGCATTGTCGAACGCCAGCGGCCCGTCCAGCACCCCGCCCTTTATCTGTCCACGATCCGCCATCTTGCACAGCGCCGCGGCATCCAGCGTCGAGGGAATTTCCGCCGTCACCGTCTCCACCGCCGACAGCAGTGCTACCTTCGGCACCGCCACGCCCAGCGCGATGGCGAGGTCGATGGCGTTCTGCACGATATCCACCTTGTCCGTCAGCCCGGGTGCGATGTTCACCGCGCCGTCGGAGACGATCATCAGCTTGCCGGAAGCGGAGATCAGCATGACATACGCATGGCTGATACGCCGCCCGGTGCGCAGATGGCTCTCCCGCCGCATCACCTCATGCATCAGTTCGTCGGTATGCAGGCTCCCCTTCATCAGCGCCTTCACCGTGCCATCGCGGGCGAGAGCGACAGCCGTTTCGGCCGCGGCGTGCGAGTGCGGCGCATCGGCGATGCGGATACCGGCCAGATCCAAGCCCGCGGCCAGCGCGACCGCGCGGATGCGGGCTTCCGGTCCGACCAGCACGGGCGCGATAAAACCGGCGGCCGCGGCCTGAAGCGCACCCTGCAGGCTGTCGCCGTCGCAGGGATGCACGATGGCGGTCGGCAACGGCGGCAGCGCCGAGGCACGGGCCAGCAGCGCCGCCAGCGCCTCGTGATGCACCACCGACACCTCGGGCAGTTGCATGCGCGGACGGCGGACCTTTTCGGTTGGCGCGACGACCTCGGCGGCGCCGGTAATGACCGTTTCGCCGTCCTGATTGGTGCAGAGGCAATCCAGCACGACGCGCTTCTTCTCCGCATTCTTGGTGCGGACCGTGACCCTGACCGTCAGCGTGTCGCCCGGCATGACCGGATGGCGGAATTTCAGATCCTGGCCGAGATAGATCGTCCCCGGCCCCGGAAGCAGCGTGCCGAGCACCGCCGAAAACAGCGACCCGCTCAGCATCCCGTGGGCGACGATGCCATGGAACAACGAGGCGCCGGCATAGTCCGGATCGAGATGGCTCGGGTTCACGTCGCCCGAGACATTGGCGAACAGTTCGATATCGGACTGCGTCAGCGTTCGCTGAAGCGCGGCGGTCTCGCCGATGGTCATTTCGTCGAAAGTACGGTTTTCAATGAAGGCGGCGTCGCCGGCGGCGGACATCGCAGCGGCCAAGGGTGGCGGAAGGACTTCAAGTGTGTCCATGACGGGTGACCTGAGTGAGTTGGAAAGGCAGCCGATCAGGCTGTCAGGGATGCCGGCGCTGGCCGCGGGCGGATGGCGGCCGGTAACATGCGAAAGGAACCCATACTGCCCGGGTATCGATGACGCCCCCGGGTAAAGGTTGGGTCAGCGTTCGGACCACGGCGGACAGTTCAGGCAGAGCCAAAGCCGTCACAGCCTTCGCTGGAGTCCGGACAAGGAAGAGCCGCCCGCTTCGCGAGTGGGCGCTTTGCGGCGATGCCGCCAGCCATATTGATCCAGTATCGTCATCATATCCTTCGTTCATGCCCGGCGTTGCCGGGTCGGGGGCGAAGGACGTTTCCTGTCTGCTGCACCGCAACATAGCCGCGGACCGGCGCAAACGCAAATATATTCGTAGCTACAGCGGATCGGAGTCCAGCGTTGCGGCTCCGGCAAACGGAAGTTACGGCCGACGCGGGTGTGCTGCCCCGGGCCTCGCCGATGCTGCCTCTGCTGCACGCCACGCCATTAACCAGACCTCGGCCAAACGCGATCCGGGGGCCTGCACCGGGATTGCGCAATCCACTTATGAGGACATGCGGCTTGACAGCATCCTGCCATGCGCTCTCCCTCCGGCCCCCTTATTTCACCCGATCATGCGCCGCGCCTCGCGGGTGACCAGCGCGATCAGGTCCGTCATGCTCTGCTGAATCGCGGCAAAACCCGGTGACCGCTCGATCAGTTTTTCATCCATATACAGCCTTCGGGCGATCTCGATCTGCAGCACGTGCACATCATGCGCCGGCCGGCCGTAGTGCTTGGTGATGTAGCCCCCCGCGTACGGATCGTTGCGTCGGACCCAGAAGCCACGGCCGCACAGGAATGCCTCAACCGACCGCGTCACCCGCGGGCTGCACGCCGCGCCGTGCAAATCGCCCAGCACGAAATCGGCCGAACGTCCATTCACGCGGGTGCCTTGCGCGTTCGACGGCATGGAGTGGCAGTCGATCAGCAGGCAATAGCCCCAGCGCGCCTTGATCTCCTCCACGACCAGCCGCAACGCTTCGTGGAACGGGTGCCAATACGCCGCGATCCGCCGCTCCGCCTCCAGGAACGACAGTTTCCCGCCATAGATCGGCTCGCCGGAGGCAACCACCTTGGCGATCGTGCCCAAGCCGGCGCTCACCCGCGGGCTGGTGGTGTTGACCCAGTCGGGGAGCTGCTCATTGAACATCCCGGGGTCGAGCTCCCACGGCTCCCGGTTGGCGTCGCAAAACGCGCGCGGGAAATTCGCCGCCACCAGCGCTGCGCCGTGCTCGGGGGCGGCGCCGAACAGCTCATCGACGAAGCAATCCTCGCTGCGTCGAAGACTGAGCGAACCCAGGCGCACGCCGGACAGCAGCTCGGCAGTGTAGGCGCGTCCGGAGTGGGCGGAGGCGAAGACAACCGGCGCAAAATTGCGTTCGGGCAAAATGACACGGTAAGGTCCGGGGTCGCCGACACCCGTTTGCGCTTCAAAACCATCCATCGCGCCATCAAAGGCGGAGCGGCCTGAAAAGTCACTACCTATGAGTACGGCCGACTCAACAAATATCGCCGCGCGGCGCGGCCGCTATGGCCGACCGTCCAGGCCCCAGTCCTCGATCAGCCGATCGCGCCGGGCCTGTAGCGCGGCGCGGCGGGCGCGCACGCGATAATCCGACAGCAGCTTCAGGCCGATAGGCAGCGCCTGGGTCAGCATCCACGCCACCGCCGCCATCAACCAGACGGTCAGCACCGCGCGCGGGCGTACCAGCGTGTCCATGCAGACCTCGATCCCGTCGCAACGGGACCAGGCATCCGACAGCGGCTGAAAGCCGGCGGCCGCCTGGAACAGCAGCATCGCCCGCGCCACGGCGCGGCCCGGGGTGGGATCGAACATGACGGCAACAAGGCCCGGCGCCAGCAGGATCGCGGCCGGCAGAGCGATGTCCGGCGCGACGGCAATCAGCCCGCCAGCCGCGAGCCCGAGCAGCAGCACCATCATGCCGCCCGCCGCACCGCCAAGCTTCGCGCCGATGCTCATCGCAATACCGCCGCCATCGCCGCGACGATCAGCGCCGTCAGGCCAATGGCGCCGGTCACCGCCTGGCCGAACCGCTCAGCCTCCAGCACCCGCGGCGCGTCGCCGGAATCGATCGCCTCCAGTTCCGCCTCGATCGCCGCCCGCTCCTGCGCCGCCTGCTCGGCGCCGGAGCGATCCGCCAAACGGCCGGCGTTATCTTCGACCAGGGCGAGCAGCCGCAACAGGAACCCGTCGCGCGACACGGCTTCAAGCTGAGCCGCCAGCGCCTCCCTCCGGGGCCTGTATCGCCACTGCTCCAGTGTCGACCGCAGCCGCGCCACCGCCCATTCCGCCAGGCGCGGCATCGGCTCGGGATGATAGCGGAGCTGCATGTCCTTCAACAGGGCCAGCTCGGCGCCCCGCGCCGGCTCGCCCGTCAGCCGGCCCAGAAACCCGTTGACCTGCATTTCGATCCGCCGCTCGGCCCGCGCCGCGATGAAGGTGGCGATTTCCAGGGTCACAAGGCTGCCGGTTTCGGCGTCGGCCGTGCGCTCCAGGAATCGCATCAGGTCGGCATTGGAGGCGATCCAATCCGCGGACATCCCGGGCGCGCGGCAGGGCAGCAGCGGGTTCAGCGTATAGAACATCCGCAGCAGGCCGCCCGCGCCGCCCGCCTGGAGGAATTGCCGCGATGCCGACACTTCCAGGCTGGCCAGCACGCTGTCCGAAGGCCGGGAGCGGTCCGCCGCCAGGATCCAGTCGGGGATGACGTCGTGGATCAGCATCTCCTCGACAACCGCCATCAGGTTGCCCTGGGTGGCGATCGCGTCCGCGACGACGGCGGCGATGCCGTCGGGGAACATCGCCACGCCGCGCCAGCACAGCGGCATCTGCGCATTGATCGTGCCGATGGTGTGCATTACCAGCAGCGCCTCGGTCCGCGCGCCGTATTTCGGGTCCGACAGCCGGGTGCGAACGACCTCCTCGATCGCCGAGGCCAGGGTCGCGTCGCCCATGCCGCGGCGCAGCCATTGCGTTACGGTCCCCGCCCGCAGCGCCTGGACCGCCTTCTTCTCGTCCTTGAGCAGGGCGAACCCGAGGGTGCGCGCATCGAACACGGCGATGTCGCCCAGCATCAGCGGCCGCTGGCTCCGCCGCGCGGGCCGGGCGGCGACGCGCCGGGCGCGGGCATTGGCCGGGTCGAGCAACAGCCCCGGTGTCGGCCGGTGATCCGGGTCCTCGGCCAGCATCCCGCGCACCAGATCGGCCGTGAAACCGGACATAGACGTGTCGCGCGACAAGGCGGCGAAGCTGCCGAGATCGAGCTTCCATCGGATCAGCGCAGTATCGTCCAGGTTCGCCAGCGGCACCCGGCCGCCGGCGAGCACCAGCAGCAGCACGCCGAGGGCATAGACGTCCTCGGCGATCGTGCCATCTCCGCGCCCCGCGGGATGGCACATCGCGGAATAGGGCGACTCGAACAACGCCGGCTGGTGCATGGCGGGGGGCGCCGCCCAGGCCGCGCCGAGCGTCACCGGCTGGCCCGCCACCGCCTGGAACACGTTGTTCAGCCGGATCGCGCGGTGCGTCAGCCCACGGCCTTGCAGGTTGTCCAGCACGCGAGCGACCGGCCGCAGCACGAGATCGAGCAGCGCCGTCTCATTCCAAGGGGTCAGTGACGCCGACAGCGGCGGGCCGGGCGGCGCCGTGCAGATCACATAGTAAGCCTCGCCGTTGCCGCCGGGCGCAGGCGCGACGCCGTGACCGAGCGGCACCATCAGGTTGTCGATCGGATCGCCCAGCGCCATCAGCGCCTTGACGCGAGGGGACGCATCCCGCGCCACCTCCAGCGCCGCCCGCCTCGCGTTTGGCGCCAGCCGATCGGCCGCGGTGTAGGCGGGAAGGCCGCCGCCGGAGTCCGGCAGCGGATGGGCGGTATCGACGGTGAACCGGCCGTCGATCAGCCGGGCGGTGGTGTCATGAGGCATGTGGGGCGAACCGTTTTGGCCGGACCGCCCCAGTTTACGCGCGGAAAGGTTGACCGATGGTTAACGCGGCCAGCTTTAGTACGCCCGGCGCCGGCCAAACTTGTGGTACAGCCAAAGCACGACGACCGAGCCGATGACGGCGACCAGCAGGCTCCAGATATTCAGGCCGGTGACACCGGAGGCGCCGATGAGGCTGAACAGGGTGCCGCCGACGATGGCGCCGACGATGCCGAGGACGATGTCCAGGATCATGCCCTGGCCGGTCTTGTTGACGATCTTGCTGCCGATGAAGCCGGCGATCAGGCCGAGTATGATCCAGCCGAGTATGGACATGGTTTTCAATCCTTTTGAAGAACGAACCTCCAGCGCACCGTAGCAGCGAAGCTGACACTATAGTTGTGGCCAAACTTCATTTTCCGGTGATGATGTTTCTATCCGGAACCCGAAAGTCTATGGAACTGCGCATAACGAAGGAGGATGAGATGGGCCTGTTCGATGATGCCGTTCCCGGCGGCAATATCACCAAACCTTTGCTGGTCGCCCTGGGCGCCCTGCTTGTCGGCAAGATGATGTCCGGCAGCGGTGCCCCCGCGGAGGCTCCGGTGCCGCAGCCCGTCGGCAATGCGCCGCAGGGCGGTGTGTGGGGCAGCGGCTTGGGCGGCCTGCTGGACAAGCTGACCAACGCCGGTCACGGCTCGACCGTCAGTTCCTGGCTTGGCTCCGGACAGAATGAGCCGATTCAGCCGACTCAGTTGCAGTCGGCGTTGGGGCAGACGACGATTGCGGATCTGGCGCGGCATGCCGGGATCAGTGAGCAGGAACTGCTGGCGCAATTGTCGCAGAGCCTGCCGGGCGTGGTGGACAAGCTGACTCCGAATGGCCGGGTGCCGAGCCCGACCGAGATCCAGTCGGTTTGGAACCGGGCGTAACTAAAAGCGTAGCAGCGAAAGACTTCGGGGGAAACGGCGTTCGAACCGCGTGTGGCCGGGTGCTTTTTTGGCCCGGCCACGCGCGATGGTGCAGCCGGCGGCAAAACAACACAGATTGCAATGCAAAGCCGGGGGCCCCTTTCCGGTGACCGCGGCATGATTTTTTGCGTGCACAATAAAAGATTGTCGGGTTTGGTCAGCGGTCCGGTGCCTGATCGACATCGGCTTTATGCGCAGAGCCAACCAGCGGCGATGGCCGCACCGCGATGACCGCAAATATCTTCGGCGTCGGCGCGGACGTCATGGTGGCCGAACGGCCATCATCCACGCCTTGCGGAGATGACGCGAGCGCAGGCGTGGATGGCGGGCCTGCGCCTGCCATGACGTCCACCGGCGCGTGCCCGCGCGGGTATTTGCATGGTCGGATGCCGAGATTTTGAGATCGTAGACGCGATTATTCCTACATAAATGTATATTCATTTCGTTATGAAAATTCCGGTCTTTGCACCGTCGAATGCATAATACGACCGATGACAAGCAGCATTGGCTTTGCCGGGCAGGGTCCCGTCGATCGGGGAAGCTGACGCGCCCGTGTTGGAAGACCTGCGCACGGCTCCGTTCACGATGACGTCATGCTACAAACGCATATGCAAGCAGACCCGTCTCACCAGATTACTTAAGCCAAACCCGACCTTGGCGAAGCTATCGGAGTTGCCAGCATGAGGGTTTTGGCGGTTCACCCGAGCGGGCTGATGTACACTCGGGTGTTCCTGACTCTGGAACCTCTGGGACTCGAATTGGTCGCGGGCGCCGCGCGCGCGGACGGGCATGACGTGCGCATTGTCGATCTGCAGGTCGAGCGCGCCAGCCGGTTATGGAAGCTGATCGATCAGTGGCGGCCGGACGCGGTCTGCCTGGCGGGCAACTACCTGGCCCATATTCCAGAGATCATTGATACCGCCAAAGCCATCAAGTCGCGCCTTCCCGGCTGCTTCGTGTTCGTCGGGGGTCACAGCGCCAGCTTCGTTGCTCGCGATATACTCGCCCATGCGGCAGGCGCGATCGACTGCGTCATCAAGGGTGAAGGCGAGGTTGCGGTGCCGCAGTTGTTGCGTGCCGTAAGTAACCATGAGGAGCTGATCAGCGTGCCGGGCGCAATCAGCGCGGCTGGCGAGGGACCGCCGCCGCAATTTGTCGACAGCCTGGATACGATACGGCCGGCGCGCGACCTGCTGGCGCGGCGGCGGCGCTATTTCATCGGCACGCTCGACCCGTGCGCCTCGATCGAGTTTGCCCGCGGCTGCCCGTGGGACTGCACGTTCTGTAGCGCCTGGACCTTCTATGGCCGCAGCTACCGCATAGCCTCACCCGAGGTGATCGCCGATGAACTTGCCCAAATCCGCGAGCCCGGCATTTTCATCGTCGATGATGTCGCCTTCGTCCACGCCCGCCACGGCTTCGAGATCGGCGAGGCGATCAAACGGCGCGGAATCCGCAAGCAATACTACCTGGAAACCCGAGGCGATGTTCTATTGCGCAACATGGAGGTTTTTCGCTTCTGGCGCGACCTCGGTCTGTCAATCATGTTCATCGGGTTGGAGGCGATCGACGCGGAGGGGCTGCAGCGCTTCCGCAAGCGGATCGACCTGGACCGCAACATGGAGGCGCTTGAAGCCGCCCGGTCTCTCGGCATTTCCGTCGCCATCAACCTGATCGCCGACCCGTCATGGGATCGCGCGCGTTTCGAAACAATCCGGCAGTGGTGCATGGCGATCCCGGAGGTGGTCAACCTCAGTGTCACGACCCCCTATCCGGGCACGGAGATCTGGCAGACCGAGCAGCGCAGGCTGACCACGCGCGACTACCGCCTGTTCGATATCCAGCACGCTGTTCTGCCGACCAAACTGCCTTTGCCGGAGTTCTACGCCGAGTTGGTGAAAACGCAGCAGGTTTTGAACTCCAAGCATCTCGGGGTGGCGGCGCTGCGGCGGACGTCCGCGACCGCCGGCAAGTTGCTACTGCGCGGCCAGCTCAATTTTCTTCGCATGATTTGGAAGTTCAAATCGGTATTCGATCCGGCGTTGCAAATGGCCGATCACGCCCGGCCGGTGCGGTATGAATTGCCGTTGCGTCCGGAGAGTGCGGCCGTGGCCGACAAGCGCGCGCTTTATGTGCACAAGCCGGCGGGACGGCACGGTCGCGTGTTGGATGATGCGACCGAGCAGTTTGTGGATACAACGCGTTCTGGTGTGGGCTAAGGCGACGGCCAAGAATGACCGCTTCAGCCGGACGGCTCCCTCAAACCGTCATGGCCCGGCTTGTCCGGGCCATCTGTCGCCGTACGTGCTGGAATACGTGGCACGGACGAACTGGGCCATGACGGAAAAACGTCAGCGGCCCGATTGGCTGATTCTTGGGCGTCGCCTAGCTGCGCGGCGGGTCCGCCAGCGAGTTCCTGCTACGCGATGAATAAGACCGGCTACCCCTCGAACGGGTCCTTCACCAAAATCGTGTCGTCCCGTTCCGGACTGGTCGATAGCAACGTCACCGGCGCCTCCGCCAGTTCCTCGATCCGCCGCACATACTTCACCGCCTGAGCCGGCAGATCGGCCCAGGACCGGGCACCCCGTGACGAACCCGACCAGCCCTCCATCGTCTCGTAAACCGGCACAGTCGCGGCCTGCGCCGCCGGCGCCGCGGGCAGATGGCGGGAGAACGACCCGTTGATGTCGTAGCCAATGCAGATCTTAAGGCTCGGCAGCCCGTCCAGCACGTCCAGCTTGGTCAACGCGATCCCCTGAACGCCGCCCACCTTGACGGCCTGACGCACCAGCGCGGCGTCGAACCAGCCGCAGCGGCGCGGACGCCCGGTGACGGTGCCGAATTCATGCCCGCGCTCCCCAAGCAGCCGCCCGGTCTCATCGTGCAGTTCCGTCGGGAACGGGCCGGAGCCCACGCGCGTGGTGTAGGCCTTGGCGATTCCAAGCACAAAGCCGACGACGCCCGGACCAACGCCGGCGCCGGATGCGGCGGTGGCGGCGACAGTGTTGGAGGAGGTTACGAACGGATAGGTGCCGTGATCCACATCCAGCATCACGGCCTGCGCGCCCTCGAACAGGATGCGCTTGCCGGCGCGGCGCAGTTCGTCCAGCCGCTCCCAGACCGGTTCGGCGAAGGGCAGGATCTGCGGCGCCAGTTTCAGCAGCCCGTCGAGCAGCGGCTGCTTCTCGAACGGCGCCACGCCGTAACCTTGCAGCAGCGTGTTGTGGTGCAGCAGCAGCAGGTCCAGCTTCGCCGACAATGTCTCCGGCTCCGCCAAGTCGGCGACCCGGATCGAGCGGCGGCCGACTTTGTCCTCGTAAGCCGGGCCGATGCCGCGGCCGGTGGTGCCGATCTTGCCGGAGCCGCGGGCTTCCTCGCGGGCTTTGTCTAAGGCGGGGTGCAGCGGCAGGATCAGCACGGCGTTGTCGGCGATGCGCAGCGTTTCCGGCGTGACCTTCAGGCCCTGGGCCTGGACGCGAGCGATCTCGCCCAGCAGCGCGTCGGGATCGACCACCACGCCGTTGCCGATGATGCCGAGCTTGCCGCGCACCAGGCCGGAGGGCAGCAACGACAGCTTATAGGTCTGGTCGCCGACGACCAGCGTATGGCCGGCGTTGTGCCCGCCCTGGAACCTGACCACCACGTCGGCCCGGCTGGCGAGCCAGTCAACGACTTTCCCTTTGCCCTCGTCGCCCCATTGGGCGCCGATAACGGCGACATTGGCCATGGTTTCAGCTTTCGGTGTGAAGCAGCGCGGCCTCGCCGGACCGCAGGATATGGGAACAGCCGAGGCGCGCGGCCTCGGCGGCATCGTCGGGTTGGACAGCCAGGGCCGCGACGGTGGCGAAACCTTCGGCGCGCAGCGACGCGGCGAGGCCGCGATCGGTGCCGAACGGCAGGAACACGCGCGGACGCGCCTGCCGCGGCGGGGCGACCCGCAGGATCGAATCCGGATACAGCGTCAGGCCGGTGGCCGGTTCGCTCTCGCCGCTGATATAGCGTCCGCCGCGCCCCAGTTCCTCGTGCCTCCCGGGAGCGTAGACGGTGACCGAGACGCCGGTTTCGTAGCGGAAGCCGCGGAATTCGACCGGATCAACGGTGAGCCGCAGCTCCGGCGCGGCGGCGCGGATGGCGGCGACGGTTTGCGCCACGCGCTCGGCCAACGCGCCGGCAAGCCCGGGCAGTTTCGCCTCGGCAAGCGCCGCGAGTGCACGATCCGCCGGACCGGCGGCAAGCAGAAGATTGGTCAGGGCCGGAACGAGCGGGCCGCCATGGCGTGCCACCGCAGCGGCGTCCTTGCGGTCGAGCGCGCGGGACAGCGCCACCCGGTCGGGGCCTTGGAATCCGGCACCGTCAAGCAGTGACGGCACCAGCATCGGCAGCGTCAGGTCGAAACTGACCCGTGTCAGGCCGACGGCGGCCAGGGCTTCGGCGGCGACCAGCACGGTTTCGGCGTCGGCTTCCGGGCTGTCGTGGCCGATAAGCTCGATGCCGGCCTGGGCGAGCTGGCGGTCGGGCGCGAGCTGGTTGCCGCGCACGCGCAGGCACTGGCCGGCGTAAGACAGACGCAGCGGGCGCGGCGCGGAGGCCAGACGCGTGGTGGCGATGCGCGCAACCTGTGGCGTGGTGTCGGCTCGCAGCCCCATCATGCGCTGGGAGTCCGGGTCCATGATGCGGAACGTCTGGTCCGCCACGGCGATGCCGGAGCCGGCGAGCAGGCTGTCCTCGAATTCCAGCAATGGCGGCTTGACGCGCTGGTAGCCATGCGCGGCGAACACCGTCATCAGGGCTTCGACGGCGGAGGCTTCCGTCTCGGCGTCCGGCGGCAGCAGGTCGCGCAGGCCGGCGGGGAGAAGCGCGGGGTTTGGCGGCAGGTCATCGTTCATGGCCCGCGTCAGCTACCAGCAAATCAGCGGGCGGGGAATGGCCGTTCGGTGGGGGACGCCCGATCCGCAACGTCGCATTTGCGAGCGGCGGCGGCGGGCATCCATATTATGGGCGGAAAGGAGTCCGTGTGAGCGAAGTCCACTCAGATCCGGCGCCCGACCTGAAGGCGATCCTGGCCGGCATCGACCGGGATCCCGCCGAAAGCGGCAAGCTGCGGGCCGAGACCGAAAAGTTTGTCGCCGAGCAGCGCAAACCGATCGCCGAACAGGTCAAGTTCGACGCGGAAGCGCGGAAACTCAATCGGGATCGCTGGCTGGCGCCATGGCTCGCGATCGTCGGTCTCATCGGCGGCCTGCTGACGATCGCCAATTTTGCGGTCCAGTTCGTGCGGGGCCATTAGTGGCGGGAGCCCGATGAACCAACCGCATGTGACGGGTACGCGGGTGGTTCGGGGTGTTTGAAATCGCAAGACCGACTTCCGCCCGGGATTTCGCGTGGTCTTAGGCCGGTTTTCTGTTCCAATCAGCCGCACAGGCCGGGCTTGCGGCGCGTGATCGCCGCTTTACACCGCGTCCGATTCAGTTGCTAAACCTCGCCGCGGGCCGGCCATTCCGCTTTGTTTGCCGGCGTCACCGGATCCGGGAGTGTGCCCGCTTGACCCACAACGTTTTTTTGATTCTGGCCGTGATCGTGGCCGGGGCCTTTTGGCTCGGCATCGGCCGGCGGGCGGTGCCGTCGGCACGCAGCGCGTTCGACACACGCCACGATGTCGATACCGACGGAGAGATACCGATCTCACGGCTCGACATGCCGGCCGACATCGCCGACCGGGCCGAACGCTATATGCCGAGCGACGAGCGCGTGGTGGAGGTGGCCGTGGCCTTCGCCGGCATCGACCCCGGGCGCTTCAGCTTCGTCGATCTCGGCTGCGGCAAGGGGCGGGCGCTGATCATGGCGGCGCAGCTCCGCTTCCGGCGGCTGATCGGGGTGGAGATCGTGCCGACGCTGGCGGATATCGCCCGGGCGAACCTGGCCCGGCTCGGGGTCGCGGCGGAGGTGCAAACCGGGGACGCCGCCCGCTTCGTCTTCCCGCCCGGGCCGGTGGTGCTGTTCCTGTTCAACCCGTTCAAACCAGCGACCATCGGCGCGGTGATCGAGGCGCTGCGCGCCGCCCGCAGTCCCGAGCTGCTCGTGATCTACCACGCGCCGGATCATGGCAAGCTGCTGGACGCGAGTGGCTTCCTGACCAGGCTTGGGTCGCCGCGCGGTTGGGACCGGCGGACAGGCGTGGCGGTCTGGCAGGGCACGGAGAAGCACACGTCCGGGGTGGTGCCACCCGGGGCGATCGCCGGATAGAATCCATCTGGCGGACATTGCCGCTATCGCCAATCGCAGAATTAAGCTTTGTCCGTCGAACACGCGGATAAGCCCGCGGTCTCGACGGCAGCCGACGTTAACCTTTCATTATCTATTTCCGCGTACTGTGGCGCCCGCACGCCATGCTGTTTCATTCGCCCATTTTCATCCTCGGCTTCCTGCCGATATGCTTCGCGGGGTTCTTCGCGCTCGGCCATGTCGCGGGCGCGACAGGCGCTTTGATCTGGCTGACCGCGGCCAGCCTGGTGTTCTACGGATGGTGGAATCCGGCGTTCCTGCCGCTGTTGATCAGTTCGGTGCTGGTGAACCATACGATCGCAGGGAAGATACGGCACAGCGAGCAGCCGCGAACCTGGATGGCGGCTGGCGTGGCGCTGAACCTGGCTGTTCTGGCCTGGTTCAAATACGCCGATTTCCTGCTGCATATCGTTGTTTCAGCGTCGCCGCCACTCGGAATCACCCTGCCGCTGGGGATCAGCTTCTTCACCTTCCAGCAGATCATGATGCTGGTCGATACGGCACGGGCCGCTACCTCATCGCCCGTCATGGACCGCAGCCCCGTGTCATGGCCGGGCCTGACCCGGCCATCCACGACTTGCGGTGTTTGCAGCGGCAAAGTCGTGGATGGCCGGACCAAGTCTGGCCATGACGCAATGGGAACAATGGGAACGGCCGCTGCCGGAGCGAGTATCGTCCACGCCTTCCTCCCCTACGCCGCCTTCGTCACCTTCTTCCCCCATCTGATTGCCGGGCCGATCGTCCGCGGGGCGGAAATCATCCCTCAGCTTACGGCGCCGGATTTCGCCCGGCCGCGGGACAAAAACCTGGCGGAGGGGCTGCTGATCTTCCTGCTCGGCCTGGGCAAGAAATGCGTCCTGGCCGACATGTTCGGCAGCTTCGCCGACACCGGGTTCGGCGCAGCGGCGCGCGGCATCGACCTGACGTTCTTTGAGGCTTGGTACGCCACCCTGTCCTACGCCCTGCAAATCTACTTCGACTTCTCCGGCTACTCGGACATGGCCATCGGCCTGGCGCGGATGTTGAACGTCCGTTTCCCGCTGAACTTCGACAGCCCGTATCAGGCTACGAACATCAGCGACTTCTGGCGCCGCTGGCACATAACCCTCGGCGCGTTCCTGCGCGATTACCTCTATATCCCGCTCGGCGGCAGTCGCGTTGGCCGCCTGCGGCAGGCGGCCAACCTGATGGCGACCATGCTGCTGGCCGGCCTGTGGCACGGAGCCGGTTGGAATTTCGTCGTTTGGGGCGGGCTGCACGGCCTGTTCCTGGTGATCCATCGCGAATACCGCCGGCTGTTGCCGCCGCTGCCGGCGATGGCCGGGCAGGCGCTGACACTGGCCGCGGTGATCCTGGCCTGGGTGCCGTTCCGCGCGGCATCGCTGTCCGCGACCCTAATCGTCTTCCGCGGGTTGTTCGGCCTGAGCGGCGTCGCGCTGCCGCAGATGATCGTCGCCGCTTTTCCCCCGCTGTCGGCCTTCGCCGAACCGGTCGCCGTCATGCCGTCACTGGGAGACGCAAGGACACTGAGTTTCCCCGAGGTGTCCGCCTGCCTGCTGCTCGGCTGGTTCATCGTGCTGGCACTGCCGAACATCCACCACATGACCGAACGGTCCCGCCATCTTGTGCTGACGGCCAGTTTCGCATTGTCGGCGCAGGCGGTTTTCTTCGCGCCGCACGTGGCGCCGTTCCTGTATTTCCGGTTCTGATGCGCCGCATCCTGCTCGCCTGCGGCGTGTCGGTGCTCATATATACAGTACTCTTTGCATTTGTTTTGGACCGTCCGCTGTCGCTGGGCGCCCTGCGCGCCCGGATCGAGGCTGGCCTCGCGCGCGGCGCGGCGATCGAAGGGCCGAAGCTCGTGATCCTCGCCGGTTCGAATGGCCCCTATTCGCACCGCTGCGAGACGATCGAGCCGATACTTGGCCGCCCGTGCATCAACGCCGGCATCGCCGTCGGCATCGGCCTGGATTACCTGTTCGCCCGCTGGAAGAAGCTGCTGCACCCCGGCGACATCGTCTACATGCCGCTGGAGGAAGCCCAATATGTGCGGTCCCGCGCCACAGCCGAACTCGGGCCGGACGCGGCGATCCTGTTGCGGCACGACCGCGCCACCCTCTGGTCGATGCCGCTGCACCGGCGGATCGCCGCCCTGTTCGCCTCCGATCTGCGCGGCGGGATCATGAGCCTGATCGAGATGGCGCTGGTCCGCGGAGGTTTCCGCGACCCGCGCGAGGCGGCGACCGGCTCCTTCAACGCCCGGGGGGACCATGTCGGGCACACCCGTCTTCTGGGATCCATCAGCCAGGCCGCACTCGCGGCGGCCCGTCCGTTCCATCCGTCTGCGTCCGAACTTCGCAACGGCTATGGCGCCTCTCTTGTACGGGAGTTCCTGGATTGGGCAAACGGGCAGGGGATCGGCGTGGTTGGCGGCCTGCCGACGGGTTTCGTCGATTCGCCCATCGATGAGGACGCGGTCGCCGCGATCCGCTCGATCTACCGCGATGGCGGGGCGGCCTTTCTGGAACTGCCGGGCCGCAGCCGCTACCCGCGCAGCGCATTCTTCGATACGCCGGACCATCTGAACGAGGCGGCGCAAATCAGCCACTCCGTCGCGGTGGGCCGCGCGTTGAGGCAAATGGCGGCTGAACCGGCGGGGCCTGGCGGCGAAGCAAGCGGCGTGGTCGCACGACCTGACACCCCGGCATTGACCGCCCCCGGCTTGTCCGGGGGATTGTCCGCGACACCTATGCGACTACGTGCGGCGAGAGGTGGCCCGGACAAGCCGGGCCATGACGATTAAAGGCCACACCGGCACCCCGCCGCGGTCTGGCGGTCTTCCCCCAAACTGCTTACCAACGCGGCCACCACAACCAATCGGATGCGGGGACGCATTGAAATCCCCCGCATCCGATCGCATATCGCGCGCGCAAGGAGGGCACACATGAACGACACTGTTTTGGAACAACATTCTTTCGGCGCCGAGGTCGGCCGCCTGCTCGATCTGGTTGTCCACTCGCTCTATTCCGAGCGGGAAATCTTTCTGCGCGAGCTCGTCGCCAACGCCGCCGACGCGGTGGATCGCCGCCGGTTTGAGGCGCTGACCGACTCCAACCTCGCACCGCCGCCGGAAGCCAAGATCCGCATCGTGCCGGACAAGGAAGCCAGCACCCTGACCATCTCCGACGACGGCATCGGCATGAGCCGGCAGGAGCTGATCGACAACCTCGGCACCATTGCCCGCTCCGGCACGCGGGCCTTCGCGCAGAATCTCGCCGCCAGCAAGCCGGAGGACCGCCCAAGCCTGATCGGGCAGTTCGGCGTCGGCTTCTACTCCGCCTTCATGGTGGCGGACCGGGTGGAAGTCACGTCGCGCAAGGCCGGGTCGGAGGAGGCGTTCACCTGGGCGTCCGAGGGTGCCGGCGAGTTCACCCTGGGGCACGCCACGCGGGAGACGGCCGGCACCGACATCGTGCTGCACATCAAGTCCGATGCGACGGAATACCTGGAGCCGATCCGGCTGGAGACGGTGATCAGGAAGTGGGCGGATCATATCACGCTGCCGATAACGGTGGCGCAGGACGGCAAGGACCAGCCGGCGAACGAGGGGACGGCGCTGTGGCGCAAGTCCAAATCCGATGTGACCGAGCAGTCTTACAAGGAATTCTACCGCCACCTCGGCCACTACTTCGACGACCCCTGGGCGACGCTGCACTGGCGGGCCGAGGGCACGCTGGAATACTTCTGCCTGCTGTTCATCCCCGGCATGAAGCCGTTCGACATCGTCGACAACGACCGCGACGCGCATGTGCGGCTGCATGTCCGCCGCATGTTCATCACCGACAAGGCGGAGCTGCTGCCGCACTGGCTGCGCTTCGTCAGCGGCGTGGTGGACACTGAAGACCTGCCGCTGAACGTTTCGCGCGAGATGCTGCAGACCACCCCGGTGCTCGCCCGCATCCGCAAGGCACTGATCAGCCGGGTGCTGTCGGAGCTGAAGACGCGCGCCAAGGAAGCCGAAGACTACAACAAGTTCTGGGAGAATTTCGGCGCCATCCTGAAGGAAGGCGTCTGGGAGGATAACGAGCACCGCGCCGAACTGGCGCCGCTGCTGCGCTTCAAGTCCTCCACGCAGGAGGGCTGGACCTCTCTGCCCGACTATGTGTCGCGCCTTCAGGAAGGCCAGGACACGATATATTATCTGTCCGGCGACCAGGCCGACGCGCTGAAGACCTCGCCGCAACTGGAGGGCTTCCGCGCCAAGGGCATAGAAGTGCTGCTGATGTCGGACTCGATCGACTCGTTCTGGCCCGAGCGGCTGGACAGCTTCGAGGGCAAGAAGCTGCGCAGCGTGACGCAGGCGGCGGAGGACCTGAGCAAGGGCGAGGACCTGCCTGATGTGTCGCCGCTGCTGTTGGCGATCAAGACGGCGCTGGGCGACAAGGTTGCCGATGTGCGCGCGACGGCGCGGCTGACCGACAGCGCGGTGGTGCTGGCGTCGGACGGCAAGGGTCCGGACCTGGCGATGCAGCGGCTGATGCGCCGGGCCGGGCGGGCGATGATGCCGTCCAAGCCGGTGCTGGAGGTCAATCCGCGGCACAAACTGATCGAGGCGCTGTCGGCGAAGCTGGAGAACACGGAGCTGATCGCGGAAGCCGCGGCGACCTTGCTGGACCTGGCGCAGGTGCAGGAGGGCGATCTGCCGGCGGATGCGACGGCGTTTGCCCGGCGGGTGACGACGTTGTTGGCGGGCAGTCTGGGGTAGGTTTTGGCGATTGGCCTGCGTTTTGCCGCCGCTTGGCGCCAGGCGCAGGCCGGACGCCGATTGCAGCGCTTCTCTTTGACAGCGGGGGTCGGAGGAGGAACCTTGATCGGTTTCCAAGGCGGTTTGGGCTTGGGCGACTCCGGTTCATTTGGCCATTTGTCGGCACTATGGCTGCTGAGCCCGGTCGCTTGTGACGGACTGGTCGGCAGCCAGTGTGGGAAGGGCAATCTGCTTTGGTCGCCAAGACTTTAGTCACTCCGTCCAGCCGGGGCGCGACCGGCTCGCAATACGATATAACGCTGATTATGCAACATAAACATCGGCCGCGCCAGCAAACCCGGGAGCAAGTATTGATGCCCCCTGCGCGGCCTAAAGATACGGCTTGAGGCTACTCTTTTCTGGTCACGGAACCGACGGGTAATGTCAAAGGGCGATCGATATTTATCGTCGGGATGTCAGGCATTCGCGCACATGCGGCAGGAAATGCCCGACCCCCGGCGTCTCCAGACCCTTCACCTTCGCCGCCTCATCGAAACGTCGCAGTTGCACCGCGGCAGCCGCATGCGGCCACGCAGCAAACGCCTCCACTTGCTGCGCCGACATCGGACCACCCTGCAACGACAGGCTCAGCACGCTGTCCTCCGACAGCCGCCCGAAGTAATCCGCTTCCACCGCGCACAGATATCGTTTCGCCGCCACGTGCAAACGCACCGGCTCGATAACCTCCGGCCCGAAATAATCCCGTAGGAAGTCGAAGCCTACTTGTTCATGCCGATCGTCCACGCCCTCGGCGGCGGGGTTTTCGCCGAGATCGTGCACCATGTGGCCGATGTCATGCACCAGCGCGGCAACGATCAGAGCCGCGCCGCAGCCGGACCGTTCCGCCAGCCACGCCGCCTGCAGCGCATGCGCCCGCTGGTTGACGTCGGACAGGCCATACCGCCCCTCCCCCTTGCCATCGATCAGCGCGGCGATCATCTCGGCAGGATCATCGGTCATCGCGGAACTCCTTTCCCGGCGGTTCCCGTCGGGGTCTAATCCGGGAAATCGCCCGAATCAAAGGGCGGTTGGATGACAAACCCGGCAGGCACCCAATGTGCCTGTCAGATGAGGATATGTGTGTATGCTCGACCAGGAACTTGATTGCATCGCCGGTTCGGCCGCCGACACCCGCCCGGTCCACGCGGTACGGCCGGACGGCCTCGCGGCGTTCCTCGATACGTTGCTGCCGGCACGGGCGGCCTTCCTGCGCGACGCGGACTTCGAAGCCAAGGCGGGGGAACTGGCCTTCCTGCCCGGCCCGCAGGGGATCGCCTCCGCGGTGCTGGGCCTCGGCACCGAATCCACCCCGTTCACCTTCGGCAGCCTGCCGATGCGCCTGCCCGAGGGCGCCTGGCGGCTGGAGCCGGGTGATTACGACCCGGCCGAAGCAACCCTCGGCTATTGCCTCGGCGCCTACCGCTTCGAGCGCTTCCGTTCGGTCAGCGGCCGGGGACCGGCCACTCTGTTCGTTCCGCCCGATCACAAACCCGCCCTGGCGCAGGCCGCCGCAGCCTGGATGGTGCGCGACCTGATCAATACCCCGGCGAACGTCCTCGGGCCGATCGAGCTGGCGGACTTCGCCGTATCGCTGGCGGAGCGTTACGGCGCACAGGCGCGCATATCGGCCGGCGACGAGCTCGAAGCGAATTACCCCACCATCGCCGCCGTCGGCCGCGGTTCGGAACGCCCGCCCCGAGTCGTTACTGTGCATTGGCGCGGCAGCGCGGCGCAGGCCGACGCGCCGCTGGTATCGTTGTGCGGCAAGGGAGTCTGTTTCGACACCGGCGGCTACGACCTGAAGCCGTCGGCGGGCATGCTGCGGATGAAAAAGGACATGGGCGGGGCGGCAACCGTGCTCGGCCTGGCCCGGATCGTCATGGAGGCGGATCTGCCGATTCGCCTCGCGGTGCGGGTCGGGTGCGTGGAGAACGCTGTCTCCGGCACCGCCATGCGCCCCTCCGACATCATCCGCACCCGCTCCGGCCTGACCGTCGAGATCGGCAATACCGACGCAGAAGGCAGACTGGTGCTGTGCGACCTGCTGCATGAGGCGTCGGAGGAAACCCCCGCGCTGCTGGTGGATTGCGCGACCCTGACCGGCGCCGCGCGGGTTGCCCTCGGGCCGGACCTTCCGGCACTTTTTTGTAACGACGACGGCCTTGCCGAGTCGCTCTTGCGGCTGGGTAACGGTGTCCACGATCCGCTTTGGCGGCTGCCGTTGTGGTCCGGCTACGCCGACTGGTTGAAGAGTCCGGTTGCCGATATCAATAACGTATCGTCCAAGCCGTTCGCGGGCGCGGTCGTCGCCGGGTTGTATCTGCAACGGTTCGTCCGGCCCGGCACTCCGTGGATGCATATCGATCTCTATGCCTGGAACGATCAGTCGCGGCCCGGACGTCCGGAGGGCGGCGAGGCGATGGGCATGCGCGCATTGTACGCGTTGATTCGGGACAGGTTTTCCCGGGCGCCGGAAAAATGAATTTGCTTTGGTTGTAGCTTTCGCGGTGAATTACACGTGAAAGTGATCAGATTTTGATCTTGACCTCTTTGTGTCTCACTTGGCGTACCGGCCTCGCGGGAAAAGTGCGGAATCCGGCCGATTCTCCCGCCGCTGATCACGCAACGGTGAAAGTACGTGAAGGGTGTGAAACTGTAATAAGGTTGACCCCGATCTGGAATTTCGTTAAACGATGAAATCGTAGATGCTGCGATCCGGCAGCCATCGCTCAAGAAAGGAAAAGTACGTGGCAGCTCCCCCCAATCCGGTTTCCGACGCACAGGTCGGTCTTCTGCGCGATACCGTCGTGGCCCTGGTCCGCCGCGATGGCGCTGATCTCTCCGCCCGTCAGCTTGGGGTTTTTCTCACCTGCTATCTGAACGACGGCGGTCACACCGTACGCGGCCTCGCCGCCGAGTTGAACGTTTCGAAGCCCGCCATCACCCGCGCCCTGGATCGTCTCGGCGAACTCGACCTCGCGCGCCGCAAGGTCGATCCGATGGACCGCCGCAGCGTGCTGGTGCAGCGGACGACCAAGGGATCCGCCTTCCTGCGCGACCTGCGCGGAATCATGACCGAGGCGTCCGGCGGCCGCAAACCCGCCGTACGGAAGGCCGCGTAAGGCTCCCGGCCAGCCCGGACATCTCCGTTTCGGCCGGGCGGCCGCCTTTCCGAGTGTTGCTGCATCGTCATGGCCGGGATTTCCGGCCGTGACGGAAGCGGCGTCCCGTTCCATCGCTTGCGGCTCCCGGAACGGCTCCCGTAGTCGCCGTTGATCCCGGACCCGGCCGCGGCTCGTTAGCCTGACGGCCGTCGCCGGTTGCGCGCGCTGGCAAGCGCGGGCCGCGTCGTTGTGCGCATTGCGCCCCCCGCCGTCGAGTAACAATCCGCCACGTCTTCGGCGCCCGGCGATGAAGAAATTTATTGCGGCCGAGACCGGCGCCGATGCACGGCCATCCTGGACACGCCGAAACCCGGCCAGCGGATAATTTCTGCGATAGGAACCGAATAACAGATCCAATTATTGCTTCCATTAAGCGTCCGGCCTGTGGTCACTGCCGGTGCCGCCGGCGGGGCAGGCGGTGTCGCATACCGACACGCACCGCGCCGAAAGCGCCACGGCGAGAGCTTTGTTTTGCCATCGTTACCCTGCTCCTGTTCCAGGCAATCATTTCCGGGACCGATTCAATGCGCCGAAACCCCAGACTGTTCCGCCTCTCCGCCGGCGTTGCGCTGGCCGCCCTGCTCGGCAATGCGATGCTCCCGCTCGCCCCCGCCGCCCGGGCGCAGCCGCCGCAACCAGCGCAGGCCCCGCCGGACCAGAACCGCGGCGACCCGCCGGAACGCGTCGGCCGAGTCGCCGAACTGTCGGGACAGGTATCGTACCGCACCGGCAGTGACACGCAATGGACCGCCGCCAGCCTGAACTATCCGGTCAGCAGCGGCTATGCGTTCTGGACCGAACCCTCGGCCCTCGTCCGCATCGAGGTCTCGGCCAGCCGCGTGGTTCTGGCCGGCAGCACCGAGTTCGACTTGAACACGCTCGACGCCACCGGCCTGCACGCCGTGGCGGCGCAGGGCGAGATCTATCTGCATCTCCGCGACGTGGCCCCGGACGAGGTCTGGTCGGTGCAGACCCCGCGCGGCCTGGTCCGCCTCAGCGGCGCCGGACGGTATGGCATCGTCGCCGGCACCACCGGGCAGCCGACGCTGATCACGGTTCTGGACGGCACCGCGGACATCCAGGGACCGAACCTGTCGCTACAGGTGACCGCTAACCAGACCGCGACGATCGTCGGGACCGACACGTTCCTCGGCAGCATCGGCCCGGCGCAGCGCGATGCCTTCCTCGATGCCCGGCTCGCCGCGGAACGCCCGCCGCAGCGCGTCGCCGCAGCGATTCCGCAGCAGGTCGCGGCCATGCCGGGCGGCAGCGAGGTGATCGAAAGCGGAAGCTGGAGCGCGGCGCCGGAGTATGGCCAGGTCTGGTATCCGCCCGTATCCCCCGGCTGGGTCCCTTACCGGCACGGGCACTGGGCCTATGTCGCGCCATGGGGCTGGACCTGGGTCGATGACGCCGCCTGGGGTTTCGCGCCGTTCCACTACGGCCGCTGGCTGCAACTGGACGGCCGCTGGGCGTGGACCCCGGGCGAGGCGGTTGTCGCCGGACCGCCGGTCTACGCGCCCGCTCTGGTGGCGTTCATCGGTATCGGCGCGGGGGTGGCCATCGGCGCGGCGCTGGCCGCCGGCTCCGTCGGCTGGGTGCCGCTCGGCCCGCACGAGGTGTACCATCCGTGGTACCACGCCTCGGACGCCTATGTCCGGCAGATCAATATCAGCCACGTCACCAATGTGCAGACTATCAACACCACCAATGTGACGGTGAACAATTTCGTCAATCGGGGCGCGGCGACGCAGGTTCCGGCCGCCGCGATGACCGGGTCGCGGCCGGTGCAGGCGGTGGCCCAGCCGGTAACCGCGCAGCAGTTTGCCGCGGCGCGGCCGGTGATCGGGCAGCAGCCGCTGAATCCGACGGCGGCGACCGCAGGCGTAACCCCGGCGGTGGCGCGTCAGATGAACCTGTCCCCGGCCGGCGTGCCGGCGCATCCGCCGGCGCCCGGTCCTGCGGTGCAAGCGGGTGCGTCGGAACCCGGCTTCCGGCCAGCCTTGGCCGGAGCGGGCGAAGCCGCCACCGGAGCTGCCGCAGCGCGGGAATCCGCCACGCGGATTTCGCCCGGCCCCGCCAACCATCCCGGAGCCGTGCCCCTCGCAACCCCCGGAGCACGCCCGGCCGGGCTACCTCCGGCGCAGGCCGCGCACGTCCCCGGTTCCGAGAAGCTGGCGGCGCCCGGGCCGCAGGGCGAGCATGCCGGCGCAATCGCTCCGGGCGAGAACCACCCGGCAGCGGTCGGACCCGCCGCGGTCCATCCGGGGGCCGTCGCCCAAGCGCCGAACCACCCGGCAGCGGTCGGACCCGCCGCGGTCCATCCGGGGGCCGTGGCCCAAGCGCCGAACCATCCGGGGGCCGTGGCCCCCGCGGAGAACCACCCGGCCGCGGTCGCGCCGGCAGCCGGGCGTCCGCAACCGCCTGCCACTCACGCCGCACCTCCCCGGACCGCATTCGCGGGTCCGGCCGGGCATGCAGCCCCCCCTGCCCCGCGTCCGGTCACCCACGCAGCCGCCCCGGCGGCGCGCACCGAGCCGGCGCACAATCATGAGAAACGGCCCGGCGAACGATAGCCCTTCGGCGCCCCGGATCGGCAGGGTCGCCGGTTCGGGGGCTGGGTTCCCGCCGCATGTACCGAAGAAACAGCAGATCACAACGATATGAAATAAATTAATACAATAGTAAACATGCTTCCCAGGGGATGATACACTTCCATTCTATTTGATTGGATGTATACACGCCATGATTGTTAGACAACCGGGCAGCACAAAAGCCACCCGGAGCGACCTTCATGACATCGTGTTTGCAGTTGAAACGACTCCTGACCGGCATGGCGGTCGGAGCGTGCCTCTTGACCGCAGCCACCGCCGCCCGGGCGGACGTCGTCAGCATCCAGTTCGATCTGTCCGGCCTCCCGGCGCCGATCGCCGGAATCCATGACTTGAATCTTAGACCGTCGGATATCGGGAAAACGTCATTCCTGGCCGATCATCGCACGGTCGAAGTGACCGTCAGCACGGATCCGGATCAAGGCGTGGTCTCCGGCTCGCAATCGGGCCGGTATGCCGCGCCGGTGTCCGGCGGGAGCCCGGCATCGCCAACCCTCTGGTCCAAGCCTTATTTTTCAACCGGATTAGGAACGATCACGCTGAACTTCAGCCAGGCGGAGAGCTATTTCGGTTTGCTCTGGGGCTCGGTCGATGCCGGAACCACATACAACTGCGTCACCTTCAACAACGTTGTTAACGGCATTGTGAATCAGGTCGCCGTCGTCACCGGCAACGACATCTATGCCGCAACCCGATCCGACGCCGCGAGCGGATCGCAGGGCTACGGCGGAAGTTTCTATACCGTTCTGGATGACCTGGACGGGAGTTTCAACCAGATCGTCCTTGGCAGCACGATCGTGTCGTTCGAAGCGGCGGACATCCAGTACGGCAGCTCTACCGTTTCTTTGAACAAAATCCCCGAGCCGGCCGCCATCGCCGTGCTTGGCTCCAGTCTGCTGGCACTGGCCACCCTCCGGCGCCGCCGCCGGGCCGCCCCCGTGACCGCGGCGTAACACCACCGCCGCGTCGGCCCTCCGAAGCAGCGGTTTCATACCAGTTGGTTGACCATTTCGTCTGCGTGAGACAAACGAGGCTGCACGGAAGGAACCCTCAGCCATGTCTCAAGCCGCATCCGCCGCCATCGGCCGACCTCGCTCCAGGGCGCGGTTCGGCATCCTGGCGCTGATCTCCATCGGCACAATGATCAACTATCTCGACCGGACGGTTCTCGGCATCGCCGCGCCGAGCCTGCGAGCCGATCTCGGGATCGATGCGGCGACGATGGGGTGGGTGTTTTCGGCGTTTGGATGGACCTATGCGGCGATGCAGATCCCGGGGGGCATCTTCCTCGACCGCTTCGGCGCCAAGGTCACCTATTTCCTGTCGGTCACGTCCTGGTCGCTGTTCACCCTGCTCCAGGGCTTCGCAACGGGGCTGGTGCCGTTGCTGCTCTATCGTTTCGGGCTTGGCGTGTCGGAGGCGCCGTGCTTCCCCGCCAACAGCCGCATCGTCGGCACCTGGTTCCCGCAGCACGAACGCGCCACCGCCACGGGCATTTACACCGTCGGCGAATATATCGGCCTGGCGTTTTTCAGCCCGATGCTGTTCTGGCTGCTGGTGGCCTATAGCTGGCACGCGCTGTTCATCGTCGTCGGCGGCGCCGGGATCCTGTTCGGCGCGGTGTGGTGGATTTTCTACCGCGAGCCGCGCGACCACCGCTCGGTCAGCCAGTCCGAGCTTGACTACATCGCCGCCGGCGGCGGGCTGGATACCAAAGGTGCGGAAAAACTGCCGTTCTCATGGTCGAACGTCGGCCACCTGCTGTCCTACCGGCAGATCTGGGGCGCCTCCATCGGCCAGTTTGCCGGCAACGCGACCCTGGTGTTCTTCCTGACCTGGTTTCCCACCTACCTCGCGACCGAGCGCCACATGGGCTGGGTCAAGGTCGGCTTTTTCGCCGTCCTGCCTTTCATCGCAGCAGCCATTGGGGTTCTGGCGGGCGGGTTCTTCTCCGACCTGCTGCTGAAGCGCACCGGTTCGGCCAACATCGCCCGCAAGACGCCGATCATTGGCGGGCTGCTGCTGGCGTCGCTAATCGTGACGGCGAACTACGTGGACAGCAACACGGCCGTCATCGCCATCCTCTCCATCGCCTTCTTCGGCCAGGGCATGGTTGGCCTTGGCTGGACGGTGATCTCCGACATCGCGCCCCGGCCGCTGATGGGCGTAACGGGGGGGTTGTTCAATTTCGCCGCCAACCTTGCCGGCATCATCACCCCGCTGGTCATCGGCTTCATCATCAGCGCCACCGGGTCGTTCCAGTGGGCGCTGGCGTTCGTCGGCGCGACGGCGCTGGTGGGCGCACTGTCCTACATCTTTCTGCTGGGCGACATCCACCGCATCGAACTGCCTGGCGAAACCCGGCAAGGATCGCTGCCATGAGCCGCCTGGTCTACGTCCTGAACGGACCGAACCTGAACCTGCTGGGCAAGCGCCAGCCGCAAATCTACGGCCACGAAACCCTGGCCGACGTCGAACGGGACTGCCGCGCGCTGGCGGCGGAGCTGAAGCTTGATCTGCGCTTCCACCAGAGCAACCGCGAGTACGAAATCATCGACTGGATCCACGAAGCGCGCGAAGCGGCTGGCGGCATCGTCATCAATCCGGCCGCGTTCACCCACACCTCGGTGGCGATCCTCGACGCCTTGAACACGTTCGATGCGCCCGTGTTCGAAGTCCATATCTCCAATGTCCACAAGCGGGAGGAATTCCGCCGCCGCTCGTTCGTTTCGCTCCGCGCTGACGGGGTGATCGCGGGCTTCGGCACCCAGGGTTACCTGCTGGCCCTGCGCCGCGTCGCCAAACTGATCGACGACAAACCGGCGCACTGACCCCGATCCCGGCGCGCCGGGGGCTCATGGACATGGCCAAAACGGTGCAGCCGGTATATCGGGATTTTTCATTGTCCTGACCCGAGGTGTCCGAAGTGCGTCATTTGCCGGCACTGCCCGGCCTGCCGGTTTGACTCCCGCCGCGCGGATCGCCGCCGCGATCGATCTGCTTGAGGTGATCGAGGGTGCGCCCAAACGTCCCGCCGATGCCGTCGCCAACGATTTCTTCCGCTCCCGCCGCTATATCGGCTCCGGCGACCGCCGCGCCGTGTCCGAACGCGTCTGGTGCGTGCTGCGTGCCCGCCGCCGGCTGGGCTGGTGGCTCGGCGACGCCCCGGCGACGCCGCGCCTGCTGGTGGCGGCCTCCCTGCTGGTTGAGGGCTGGACCAAGGCCGGCGTCGTGCAGACCTTTTCCGGCGGCCAGTTCGCCGCCCCGCCGCTCGACCGCGGCGAATTGGCGATAACCGCGAGACTCGAGGGCCACACGCTGGATCATCCGGAGATGCCCCCGGCGGTGCGGCTGGAAATCCCCGACTGGCTGCTGCCCCGGCTGCAATCGCGCTTCGGCACTGGCCTGTTCAGCGAAATGGCGGCGCTGTCGGAGCCCGCCACGCTGGATTTGCGGGTCAACCTGCTGAAAGGCGACCGGGACAAAGCCCGCGCCGCGCTGGCGGCCGAGGGGTGGGAGGCGAAACCGACTCCTTTCTCACCATGGGGCCTGCGCATCGAGGGCCGCCGCCCGGTGACCGACGGACCGGCGTTCCAGTCCGGACTGGTGGAAATCCAGGATGAGGGCAGCCAGCTCGTCACCCTCATGGTTGCGGCCGAACCGGGCATGCGCGTGGTGGATTGGTGCGCGGGCGCCGGCGGCAAGACGCTCGCTTTGGCGGCGGCGATGCAGAACCGCGGCCAGATCGTCGCCTGCGACGTCTCCGCCCCCCGGCTGGAGGGCGCTGTTCGCCGCCTGCGCCGCGCCGGGGTCCACAATGTCGAGCGGCACCTGGTCGAATCCGGCGACAAATGGCTGAAACGGCGTGCGGGAACATTCGATCGCGTGCTGGTCGACGCACCGTGCACCGGCACCGGCACCTGGCGGCGCAACCCCGACGCTCGCCTGCGGTTAAAGGAAACGGATTTGTCGGAGCTGGTTCCCAAACAGGCGATGATCCTCGATACCGCTCAGAGTCTGGTTCGCAAAGGCGGACACTTGGTGTACGCTACCTGTTCCTTGCTGGAAGAGGAAAACGAGGCGCAGGTGACGGATTTTCTTCGACGCCATCCCGAGTTCGCCGTGATCCCGCTGCCCCGGGCCTGGCCGCTGCCGCAGCCCGTGCCCAACGGCGGGGACTTCCTGTGCCTGACTCCGGCGCGCCATCAGACCGACGGGTTCTTTACCGCGGTGCTGGAGCGGATCGCGTGATCTCGCTGCGCAAGGCGCGGGTCGCCGACGCCATCGCCATCGGCGCGGTGCATGTCGCCGCGTGGCGCAGCAGCTATCCCGGCATCCTGCCCGACACCTATCTCGCGCGGATGTCGGTATCGCGCCAGGCGGCGCACTATGACGCGGCGATCCGCGGCGGCACCGGGGTGATGGTGGCCACCGCGTCCGGGGTCGATGTCCCCATCGGCAGCGGCCCGCGCATCATCGGCTTCAGCACGGCGGGACGGGCGCGCCATGCGGAAATCGCCGGCAAGCGGCTGGCGGAGGGCGAGGTGGAAACGCTGTATGTCCTGGACGACTGGCGCGAGCGTGGGGTCGGCCGCCGGCTGATGCGGGCCTCGGCTTCGCACCTGATCGATATCGGCTGCAAATCGGCTTTCGTCTGGGTGCTGCGCGAGAACCCGAGCCGCTGGTTCTATCAGCGCCTCGGCGGCAAGCCGGTCGCCGAGGCGACAACCCAGATCGCCGGCCAGAAAATCGCCCAGACCGCGTTCGTGTGGGACCCGATCCAGCAGTTGCTGGCGGCATCGCCGCAGGCCTCCTGACGGCGTTGCTTCGGCCGCCAGCGAACTATCGACGCATGGGCGTTCGGCCTTCCGGGCCTATATCCCAGCGGCATGAGCGACATCACACGCATGGCGTCGGTTGCCGCGTTGCTCGGGGATCCGGCGCGGGCGCATATCCTGACGGCGCTGCTGGACGGTCGCGCGCTGACCGCCAAGGAACTTGCCTTCGCCGCGCATATCTCGCCGCAGACCACCAGCGGACATTTGGCGCGGCTGACCGAAGCCGGACTGCTGGCGGGAGAAAAGCAGGGGCGACACCGCTATTTCCGGCTGGCCTCGCCGCTTGTGGGGCAGATGCTGGAAAGCGTCATGATGGTAGCGAGCGCGGAACCGCCGCGCACCGAGACGTGGCGCGGTTGCGAACCGCTGCGCAGCGCGCGCACCTGCTACGACCATCTTGCCGGGCGGCTGGGGGTGGCTTTGGCGGACTCGCTACAGGCCGCCGGGTACCTGATCCTGGCGGCTGACGGCGGCGAGGTAACCGGCCCGGGCCACACTTTTCTGCGCGAATTCGGCGTTGAACCGGCGCCCGGGAAGCGGGTGTTCTGCCGCCCCTGCCTGGATTGGAGCGAGCGCCGCCCGCACATCGCCGGGCGGCTGGGCGCGGCCCTCGCGGCGCGGTGCCTGGACCTGGGCTGGATCGCGCGGCAGCGGGACTCGCGCGCCGTGACTATCACGCGAACGGGAGAAAGCGGCTTTGCCGAGAGGTTCGGCATTCGAATCTGAAAGTGGGGGGCTTCTGTTGCCCGGTGCCCCCCGAACCGCGCCTATCGCTTATGCAGCGACGGCGAGCGCCTCATTGTCATTGGCACTTGTAAATTAGCCCGATAACGGCGGTACAATGCCGGGCAAAAGGCGGGTCTTTACCACGCGTGTCGAACCTGTTTCGCCCCCATGCGCCCCGGACAATGTCGGGGTAGATGGTGGAGGCGCCGGGCACTGCCCCCGGGTCCACAACGATTATTCCACGCGCCGTTTATCACCATAGTCAGCAAGCTGACAGGCAAGGATGTAGGGCATATCGGCGGCCGGTTCAAGCCTATTCGCCGGGCCGGAATCCCTACCCGAGCAGCAGCGGCAGATACCGCGCCAGCACCCCGTCATGGTCCCGCAACTCATGCATCACGGTAAAATGGTTCGCTCCTGGCACCGGAATCAACGCCCCGGGCAGATGCGCGGCCGCCCGCCGCGCATGCAGGTCCCGGCTGTCCGCGACCAGAGCCGGCAACTCGGCCGAACCGTAGGCGATCGCCAGCGGCTTCGCCACGCCGGGCAGCCGTAGCGGCGACAAAGAAACGACCTCCTGCTCCGTCAGCTTCAGCTTTTCGTTCAAATACGTATCCCGCAAAGGCCCGAGTTCGAACACGCCCGATATCGCCAGTCCCGCCTTCACCAGCGGATGGCCCAGGCACATCGCCGTCAGATGGCCCCCGGCAGACCATCCCGACAGCACGATCGGCCCGTTGATTCCATGCGCCGGCCCGTGCGCGCCCAGCCAATCGAGGGCCGCATTGATCTCCGCCACGATCTCGGTCAGCGATGCATCGGGCGCCAAGGTATAGCCCGGCAAAGCAGCCGCCCAGCCGCGCCCGTGCGGGCCGGCGATGAAATTGCTGAACTGGTCCTTGCTGTTGCGCTGCCAGTAGCCTCCATGGATGAACACGATGCAGGGCGAATCGGGATCCGCCACCGGGAACAAATCCCATGTATTGCGCTCTTTCTTTCCGTAACGCAGGTCCAGATGCAGGCCGTTGGTGGTCCGGAACACCGACGATGCGACCTCGCGCGCCGCGTTCAGCACCGCGCTGTCGGGAACATGCGCGGTGTTGTTGTAGGCCGCGTCCCGCTCGGCCTGGCCGAGCAGGCCCCATTTCGCCGCCACGCTCATGCCGTTGCCTTCCAATGCCAATCCATGATCTGCCGCCCCTGGCGGAACAGTGCGCCCGGGCATTCGATTGGATGCGGCAGGACCGGCTTGAACCAGCCGAAGCGGCGCGTGACGCCGCTGCAATCGGCTTTCACCGCCATGCCGATCGCCGTGCCACCGATGGATGCCTCATGGCCCGAGCGCTCGAAGCGTCTGCACGTGTCTGTCATACAAGCATGATGACTTCGGGCGGCGTTTCGTTCAAGCACAACGGCGATGTCGGGTTATCCACTCGTTAATGGTATCTCGTAATACTGAGGGCCGATGACCCGCGGCAAGCAAGCAGCAAACGACAACAAAGTGATCGCCGCATCCTATGTGCCGGCGCCGCTTTTTCTCCCGCCTTTTCCGCATGCAACCAGGCTGCGCGGCAAGACAATGCTCCCTGACGGCGGTCTTCGCCAGCGGTGGAAGGACCGCTCCGGGGCTATTGACGAATGGGACTACGAACATGGCCGCGTGGAGGTGTATAATAAAAGAGGCCGGCATGTCGGGGGGTTCGATCCCTATACCGGCGCCCGGACGAAGCCGCCCAATCCGAACTACCAGGTTGAACCATGAATGCTGTGGTAAAGCTGACGGGGTACGCAAAGACAACCGAGTTGCTGGAAACAGTTGTGACCGTCCCCGCGACCCTGGTCCCGTTCGCGCGCAGGATTGCCGGCGTGCCGGCATCCGATCCGGACGTACTGGCGATGTATCCGCTGACCGCCCCGCAGGCCGAAGCGATCGCAGCGAAAGCCGATCTGGCCGTGGAGCCCGACCGTCTCGACTGCTGCCTGGAGGCGATTGCGAAACCGTGACGCTCGCGGGCTTCGAAGCCGGAATAGTCACCGCTTCTCCGGCAACGCGATCCCGGTCAACGCCGACCATACCCGGATCACGAAGGCATCGTCCTTATAGCCCTGGCCGTTCGCCGCCGCCGCCAGGAACAACTGGTGCGCCGCGGCGGCCAGCGGCAGCGGGAAGGTCAGCGCCCGCGCCTGATCCAAGACGATCCCCAGATCCTTGACGAAGATGTTGACCGCCGAGGACGGCGTATCGTCCCCCGCCAGGATATGCGGCACCCGGTTCTGCCACATCCACGAACTGCCGGCGGACTCCGAGATCACCTTGAACAGCGTCTCCGGGTCCGCCCCGGCACGGATGCCCAGCGCCAGCGCCTCGGCCGCCGTCGCGATATGCACCCCGGCCAGCAACTGGTTGACCATCTTCACCGTGCTGCCGACGCCGATCTCGTCGCCCAGACGCCAGACTTTGGTGGAGATCGCCTCCAGCACCGGCGCGGCCTTGGCGAACGCCGCCTCGGACCCCGATCCCATTACCGTCATCGTCCCGGCCTTGGCCCCGACGGAGCCACCGGACACGGGCGTGTCCAACATCACGAAACCGGCCTCCTCGATCTTCCTGCCCAGCGCCTTGGCCGCTTCGGGGGCGATCGTCGCGCAGCACAGCACGACGCCGCCCTTCGGCAGCCGGGCGAGGCAGCCGTGTTCCCCAAACAGCACCTGCTCGGTCTGCGCAGCATTGATGACGAACACCAACACGGCTTCGAGGTCCGCCGGCAGCGCATCGGGCGTCTCCGCCACCGCTCCGCCGGCGGCGGCAAAGGCATCCCGGCTTTCCGCCCGCACGTCGCAGCCGGTCACGGCGTGCCCCTTGTTCAGCAGGTTGACCGCCGCCCCCATGCCCATGTTGCCCAGACCGATCACGCCGACGTTCATTCGTTGCCTCCCGCTTATTCCGCGGCAAGATTTGAGCGATCCGGATGAGAAAAGCAAAAGCGGCCCGGCGGCCGGGCAGGACGGCGTGGCGCCATGGGCAGGGCGACGGCAAACGGCGCCCAACCAGCGGGAAATCGTTGATTTCTGCGGTGGAAGTTATTACCTTCATATGGGAGGGAGGTTTCATGTGGCATCTTCTCAGCGAGCGGTCGCCTTTGGCCGGTGCCAAACCCGCCGACACGAGCGCCGGGCCATCGTCCGGATGCACGGCGGTTCCAGGCACAGAAGGCCCGCGCCCGGAGCCGACAATCGAGGATCGCCTCAAATCCAAAGCGGCAGCTGCCGATATCGACGACTTTGCTGGGCAACGCAGCCTGGGTCAATTGTCTCGGGACGAACGGCGCAAGTTCCTCTTTGGGGAGTGAGGCGTCCGCTCCCGGCCATTCGTCTGCGATTGGCCCGCATCGAGAAGAAGCCTAAGTCCGTCTTCGTCAAGCACTGGTCCGATTTTGCCGGTGTCAAAAGCCGCGTCGATCTTCAGGAAGAACTTCTCGACATTATTGAAAGCATTGAGGCTGGCATTGGCGCCCCGAGGCCTGCTACAGAACCGGCATCGACCGGACCCCGGAGGGTCTGCTCGAGCAGCATGGCATCATGCATTTGCATTTGGGCGGCAAGGAGTCCGACATCGTGGTTTTTCTGATCCAATATGTTGATCGGGTGGTGCTGCTGGAGACCAACTCGCATATCCATTTCCGGACCCAGCCAGCCGGGAAGAACCTCCTGGCACTTTCTCAGTCATGGCTGGCCAACCTCGAACACCAGATAGCCGATGCGATGAATGAGGCTCGAGTCGCGACGAACGACGCCGCTCGCGGGGCCGCCGAGGAGAAACGGTCAAGGCTGGCAGCATCCATCGCCGCCTTCAAAGCCAAGGCCGGGATCACCTGATCGGGCCAACCCATCCCAACCGCACTCAGCGCCGCCCCGCCAGATCCTGAACAAACCCCACCCCGCGCGGGCAGCCGGAGTTCTGCCCCAGCCCGACGCTCGCCGCCGGCATCGGGTGCAACTCCTTTGACAGCACCACCCTGATCTCATCGACCAGCGCCTCGCCGCCGCCGCGCGGTTGGCGGCAGTCCACCACGATCGCCGGCGCCAGCGCCTGGTACCGCGCCGCCACCGCGGCAAGCAGATCGGCGACCCGCATGCGCTGCCCGAGCATGCCTTGCTCCCGCATAACCGCCCCGATCGTCGCGTTCGCCTTCCGCGCGAGATCCGCTACCGCCGCGAAGTAGCTTTCCGGCGTTAGTCCCGAACACGCGCCATGCTTGCGCCACTCATACCGGGCCAACCCCGGACCCCCCGGCATATAGCGCCGCAGCTCCGCCTCCGTCGCTTCCGGCAGCGGGCCTAACGGAGGCCCCTCGCAGTCGTGCGGCTGGAGGTTCACGCTGACGCCGGTGCGGTTGGGCCACAGCCCATGCACGGTCAGCGGTGTCTGCTGGAAGTCCGCCTCGGTCAGCGCCTGGCATTCCTGCTTCGCCTGATTGGCGGGGGAAAGCGCGCAGAAGCTGGGCGCGATGCTCAGGCTCAGCAGGTAATAGTCGAAGCCGCCGCTTTCGGCCGCCGCATGCCGATGGCGCGCCTGCGCCGGCAGCGCGGCCAGCAACATCAGGACAACGACGGCAGCGCGCCGAAAGGACCGGGGCTGAGCCATTCGCTAAGATTGCCCTCATGTGGCGCCGCGCGCCAGCAGCCCCACGCGGCGGTGGCCTGCATCAGCACGGCGTAGCCGTCGCGCTGATGAGTCCGCAGCACCTCGCGCAGTTCGGCCGGGACAGTCACGGTGATGTGGAAGTACGGCACCGGCAGCATTTCGGCCTGCCGGTGTTCCAGCCATTCTTGCGTCTGGGCGGTATGGCACTTGTTACAACTGCGGTTGCCGCAGGAGTGGAACGAGAACACCTCGGTGCCGCACGCCTCGCAGCGCCACACCTGGCCGCCGAGCGCCGCGGTGCGGCAGTTGACGATATCCTCGATGGCGCGCCGATGCGATGGCAGCATCGACGCGCCGTGAGCCGAGAGGTAGTCCGCCGCAAAGCGGCGGAACACGTCGGCGACCTCGATCATGACCGCGGCTCAGAGGCCGCTCATCAGCCGATCGAGCAGAGTGTGCAACGACGCCCGGGTCGGCGTGGTGAGGTGGGTGTAGATGGCGGTGGAGGCGATGCTGGCGTGGCCGAGCAGGATCTGCACGATGCGGGTGTCGATGCCGTTCTCGATCAGCCGTGTCGCGTAGGAGTGGCGCAGACAATGCGGCGTCACCCGCCGCTGGATGCCTGCCGCGGCGGCAGCGGCGGCGAAGCTATCCGACAGCACGCGCTTGTTGATCGGCGCGTCGCCGTGTCGATTGGGGAATAGCCAGCGGCGGTTGCGATGGCTGCGCCACAACTGCCCCAGTTCGTCGAGAACCGGCTGTGGCAGCGGCACCAGCCGCTCCTTGTTGCCCCCGGCCTTCGCCGGGGCAGGCTCTTGCCGACGATGCGCAGCACCTGGTTGGCCCGGTCAATGGCGCTGACCTCCAGCGTGGTGGCCTCGCTGATGCGCAGGCCGCACGCATACATGACGGCAAGGCACGTCTTGTGGACCGGGTTGCGGATACCGCTGAGGAGTTGGCGGACCTGATCTTCCGACAGCGCCTCAGGCAGCCGTTTCTGCCGTGGCGAGGCGATCCTTTTTTCCCCGAACAGTCCCCAGGCCCGGCCGAGCGTATGGCGGTAGAGGAAACACAGGCCGTACTGACCGGTTTTGAAGGTGCCGCGTGCCACGCCTCGCTGGCGTAAACCGAGCAGGTAGCCCCGCACCTCTTCCTCACTCAACTGATCGGGTGAGCGGTGGTAATGCGCGGCCAACCTGCGCACCGCCTGGACGTAGATCTTCTGCGTCCCGGCAGCCAATCCGGCCAGGGTCATGTCCTCGATCATCCGCTTACGTAGTGGCGACATGGTGGTCTCCTTTCGTTGATGCTCCGCCGGGCAATCGCCCGCCCGCCGATCAAAAGGATAGGTCCAAATCGGTACCCACCCAGCTACCCGGGACCTCGGCGAAGCCGTTCCGTCCAACCTATTTTTTGCGGCACTCCAATCAGAGAAACATTGGGGAAGACAATAGCCTTCCCTCGGTTTCTGGTAGGCACAACGGGTCTGCCGGGCAGTGCTCCTGCCCCGGGGCCGCTGCCCTCACCCCCGCTTCGTCAGCCCCTCCGGTACCTGAGCCGCCAGCACCCCCAAAACACGCTGCCCATAGCGCTCCAGCTTGGATGCGCCCACGCCCTTGATGCCGGCCAGTTCGTCCAAACTTGCCGGCCGCATCGCCGCGATGTCCCGCAGCACCGAGTCGTGGAAGATCACGTACGGCGGAATCCCCTGCCCCTTCGCCTCCGCCAGCCGCCACAGCCGCAGCGCCTCATACAGCGTGTCGGACTGACCCGCGGGCGCGGCAGCCGGCGCGGGCGCAGCCGCCGAGGCTATCGCGCGCGCCGGCTGCGGCACCCGCACCGCGACCGGGCGATCCTGCCGCAGCACGACCTTCACCTCGCCGCGCAAGATCGGCCGGGCCTCCTCCTGGACCAGGAACAGGCCGCCATGGCCCTCGGTGTCCACGTCCAGCGCCCGCAGCGCGATCAACTGCCGGATCAGCCCGCGCCAGTATGTCCCGTTGTGAGCCGCGCCGACGCCGAAAGTGCGCAGCCGATCGTGGCCATGCTTCAGCACGCCCTCGGTCTTCTCGCCGCGCAGCACCGCCACGATATGCGCGGCGCCGAAGATCTGGTTGGTCCGGTAGACCGCCGACAGCACCATCTGCGCCTCGGTGGAGGCGTCCACAGTCACCGGCGGCGCCTCGCAATTGTCGCAGTGGCCGCAATCGCAGGGCAGGGTCTCGCCGAAGCAGGTCAGCAGCGACTTGGTGCGGCAGGTCACAGCCTCGGTCAGCGCGACCATCTCCTCCAGCTTGGTGCGCATCACCCGCTTGCGGGCTTCCGGCGCCGCCGACTGCGCCAGCCAGTGCCGCGCCTGCGCCACATCCTGGCCGCCATACAGCAGCAGCGTATCCGACGGATCGCCGTCGCGCCCCGCCCGGCCAATCTGCTGGTAATAGGCTTCGGGGCTGTCGGGCATGTCGAGATGGACGACGAAGCGGACATCCGGACGATCGATGCCCATGCCGAAGGCGATGGTGGCGACCATGACCACCGGCTCGCCGGAGCGGAACCGCATCAGCGAGTCGCGTTTCAGCTCCGGATCCAGGCCGGCATGGAACGGTAGCGCCTGGAAGCCTTTTTCGCACAGCTTCGCCGCCACCCGCTCGGTCTTGGCCCGGCTGCCGCAATAGACGATGCCGCAGGCGCCGCGATGCGCCTTGAGGAAATCCAGGAGCTGCGCCGTCTCACCCACTTTCGGCGCGGCGGAGATGCGCAAATTGGGGCGGTGGAAGCTGGAGACGAAGACCTTCGCCCCCTCCATCCGCAGCGCCGCCAGGATGTCCTGCTGCGTGCGCGGGTCCGCCGTGGCGGTTAGCGCGATGCGCGGCACGCCGGGGAACAGGTCCGCCAGCCTGGACAATTCCCGGAACTCGGGGCGGAATTCATGACCCCATTGGGAAACGCAGTGCGCCTCATCGACCGCCAGCAGCGCCAGCCGCACATGCATCAGGCGCTCCGGCGTGCCGTAGCCGAGCAGCCGCTCGGGCGAGACATACAGCAGGTCGAGCTGGCCCTCGAACAGGTCGCGGCTGATCAGGCGAGCCTCATCCGGAGCGACTTCGGAGTGCAGCGCACCGGCATTGACGCCGACCTGCCTCAGGGCGGCGACCTGGTCGTCCATCAGGGCAATCAGCGGGGAGACGATCACCGCAGTGCCGGGGCGGCAGAGCGCCGGCACCTGGTAGCAGATGCTTTTCCCCCCGCCCGTCGGCATCAGCACCAAGGCGTCGCCGCCGGCCACGACGTGATGCACCGCGGGCTCCTGCTGGCCGCGAAAGCCGGGGAAGCCGAACACGCGGCGCAGCACCTCGGCGGGGTCGTTGAGCCCGGGGTCGTTTTGCATGGTGTCGGCGAACATCCGGCGCGGGAGACTCCGTTCCAAGCGGCCGATTCGCCGTGGTGGGCTGGAGTATAACCCGGGCGGCGCAGCTTTCGCCATGCTGGCATCGCCACCTCGTTCCCCGGGGCGCACTTGAACGCCCGGGCGCGGAACCTTATTCAGCGGGCATGCCCCCGACCCAAGCTGAAATCGAATCCGCCGACATCAACGCGCGCGTATGGACCTGGCCGCATCCCGGCGAACTGTCCATCGGCACCGACCGCCACCGCGACGCCGCCTGCCAGATGTTCCGCGACACGTTCAACCCGTACAAGCCCTCAGTGATCGAGTGGCCGAAGCTGGAGCCGGACGCGCTGCATCGGCTGGTCAGCCTGCCGATCTGGGACATCGCTGTCACGACGGAGGACAAGGCCCGCGCCCGCATGATGGCCTACAGCCAGTCGGTGGAGGACCCTATCTGGCGCCACGCCATCGGCCGCAACGGCTGGGAGGAAGGCCGCCACCGGGAGGTATTGTCGGACCTGGTGTCGAGCTACGGCATCCCGCTTGCGGCGGAGCGGCCCGACGTGCTGCCGACGGACCCGGAATGGGGCTACCTGGTCACCGGCTTTTCCGAGTGCATCGACAGCTTCTTTGCGTTCGGGCTGTTCGAACTCGCCCGGCGGTCGGGGTTTTTCCCCGAGGCGCTGGTCGAGACGTTCGAGCCGGTGATCCAGGAGGAGGCGCGGCACATCCTGCTGTTCGCCAACTGGCTGGCCTGGCACCGCAAGCGGCTCGGCCTGTGGCAGCGCATCCGCTTCGAATGGCGCGTCGCGCGGACCTGGATGTTCCTGGTGCAGGAGCGCATCGGCCTGGCGCACGACCTCGACGGCGGCCGTGCGGCGTCGCCCGACAACAACTTCACCCTGACCGGCAGCAAGGCGGTCAGCGACATGGAGATCAGCCCGCTGGCGCTGATGGCGATCTGCCTGAGCGAGAACGACCGCCGCTTCGCCGGCTACGACCCGCGCCTGCTGCGGCCGGTTACCACGCCGGCGCTGGCGCGGCTGGCGTTGCGGTTCGGGCGGCTATTTCGCATTCGGTGACGGCGGCGACGCGGGATCGTTCGCCTCGATATACCGCGCGATGGCGACCGCCAGGCTGAACAGGATATACAGCGGCCAGGTGAACGCCTGGGTCAGAAACGATCCGCAGACGACGAACCCCGCCATCCCGGCCATCACCGCCTGCGCCATGCCGAAGACCGCCGGGTCGTAGCGGTCTCCCGCGGCTTTCAGGGACAATGCCTTGCCGCTGCGGAAGGCGCTGCGGACGGTGCGGATCACCATGGTGATGAACACCGCGAACCCCAGGAAGCCGGTCTCGGCCAGGGCGGCGAACCAGGTGCTGTGCACCGCCTTGGCGAACCCCTCCCACCAGTCCTGGTAGAAGTAATAGTTGGAGACATAGCAGTTCAGGCCGACACCGGTCAGCGGCCGGGCCAGCGCCATGCGCCAGGCCGCACCCCAGGCGCGCAGCCGCCCCTCGCTGCTTTCGTCCACCAAACCCGACTCCGCCGCGCCGCCGGAGGAGCGCCCGCTGATCCCGGCGACGGCGAACAGCCCCATCACGCCGACGACGCCGATGCCGATAAGCACCGCCTTGTTCTTGATCCGCTGCGCCGCGAACACAGCGCACACCGCCACCATGCCCAGCAATCCGCCGCGGCTTTGGGTGTCCAGGATGGCGACCGCGATGGTGGCTGCGCCGGCTAGCCCCAGCACCCGGCCGAAGAACGGCGTGCGGCTGGTGAGCACCAGCGAGACGGCGAAACTCAGCGGGAACAGTAGCACCAGCGACAGGTCGTTGGGATCGCCGAGCACCGATCCGGTGCTGCGGCCGATGGTGACTCGCGTGCCCTCCACCTGCTCCAGCCCGTTGGCGTGGTTGTAGATGGCGAGCGAGGCGATCAGCATGCCGGACAGCACGAACGCGCGGCTGGCGAGCGCGAAATCCTGCGGGCGTTTGGCCAGGCTGGCGATGGCGAACACCATCAGCGCGATCTTCGAGAAAGTGTCGGTCCAGTAGGCGAAGGCCACGTCGCGGCCGGAGGCGACCACGCAGCCGAAGGTGACCAGGCCGAAGAAGATGGCGAACAGCCTCAGTTCGGGGGTCCAGGCGACCTTGATGCGGTGGAACAGCACCTGAAGGCCGAGCACCGTCAGAGTGCCGACGGCGAGCATCTGCGGGATGTGCAGCTTGTTCAGCACCATGAAGGCTTCGTGGATGCGGAAGAAGCTGAAGCAGATGAAGGCGAGGCAGAGGATGAAGGGATTGTAGAAGGCGAAGACGATGACCAGCGGGACGATCCCGATCGCCGCCATCACCGCCGGGTGCGGGATGATGAAGGCGGGACTGGCGACGACCAGGCAGGCGACGACGGCGATGAGTATCTGCGATCGGCGCGACGAAGGGCCGCCCGGATTTTGGAAGATCGGGAACAGGCGTTGGAGCGCAGGCTGGATGCCGTCCATGCGGTGCAGTCTAGCAACGTGCCGGTGTTGAAGCGACGGGATTGGGTGGCGCCCGGCGCTCTCCCGTTCGCCATGGCCGGGCTTGTCCGGCCCCCTATCGCGGCAGGCGTGCTGGAATAGGTGGCCCGGACAAGCCGGGCCATGACGTTTGGAGGGAACGCGCACCCGCCAAATGAAAAGCGAATTGCGTGGCAAAACGCGAATGCGTGCCGCGGCACAGGTCGAAACTTTGGCGCGATAGTTGCTGTTGCATAGGCAAGACATTACAGCGGCATTCGCGGCGCCGTGGTGCAAGCAACCGCCTCGCTCTTTCGACCCTGAAAGGAACCCAGTCATGTCGCTGCTTCAGCGCCCGATCCAAGCCAGCCCGGCCGGGCGGGCACGGATGCCGCGGATGCCGGTTCCCGCCGCCCCGCGCCCGGCGAACCGCCTGCTGATGTGGGTGGTCGGCCAGCTCGACAAGCGCGCCTCGTTCGAAGACTACGTCCTCCGCCTGGTTGAACGCAGCCACGAAGCTGATCTGGCCGTGGAGATCGTAGCGGGGCCGGTGGTGGACCCGGGTCTGCGCGCGGAGCTGGAGGCCGCGGGAGCAACGCTGACCTGCCTGCCCGCAGCGGTGCAGGAAAGCCCCTGGCAGTTCGCCAAGGAAATGCTCCGCCGCCGCCCCACCCTGGTGCACTGCCATTTCGGCTCCCCCTCCACCGTGTTGGCGCCGGTTGCCCGGCTGCTCGGGGCGCGCGCCTTCGTCTTCACCGACCATGGCTCGCGCCAGACGGTGGAACAGCCGGGCGGCCGCCTGCTGGCGCTGCGGCGGCTGCGGCGCCGGGTGCAGGCGGCGTTCATCGACCGCTGGCTGCCGGTTTCCTCCTTCAACGGCGATATGATCGCCCGGGAAGTCGGCGTTTCACGCCAGCGCGTCCGCACGCTGTTCAACGGCATCGACCTGTCGCGCGCCCGCCGCGCCGAGGCCGAAGGCCGCACGGCGATCCGCGCCCGGCTCGGCGTGCCGGACGATGCCCGCGTCGCGCTGTTCGCCGGCGGTTTGAGCGAGGCGAAAGGCGCGGCCGATTTGCTGGCCATCCAGGACGCACTGCTCGCCGCCAACCCCAAGGCGATGATCGTGTGGGCCGGCGATGGGCCGCTGCGGGCGGAGGTGGAACGCACCGCCGGACCGCGCGTGCGGGTGCTGGGCCGCCGCAACGACGTGCCGGAGCTGCTGTGCGCCGCCGACGTGCTGCTGGTTCCCTCGCGCTGGTACGAAGCGTTCTCCCTGGTTCTGGCGGAGGCCGCGGCCTGCGGTGTCGCCGCGGTCGCGAGCCGCATCGGCGGCATCCCGGAAGTGCTGCTGGACGGCGAAACCGGCCTGCTGGTGCCGCCCGGCGATCGCTCGGCGCTGCTGGAATCGGCCATCAGGCTGCTCGCCGATGACGATCTGCGCGCACAGTTCGGCGCCGCGGCCAAACGGCGCGCCGCAAATGCTTTCTGCCTCGACCGCATGGTGACGGCGACGCTCGACGAATACCGGGCGCTGCTTGCCTGCGACCGCCCTGCCCTTTCCCCTGTCCAAGCCGCAAGGAGCGCCTGAGCATGACCGCCGCCACTGCTGTTGCCGACGCCGCCGCCGTTCCGGGTCCGAACCGCATCGCCGCACTGGCGCGCGCTGCGGCCGCGCCGCTGGCCAGGACATCCGCAAAGGTTTACCGGCGGTTTTACCAGGCTGCGAACTACCGCCTGCGGTCCGTTGCCGGCGGCCGGTTTCGCTCCGCCTGCCGTCCGGTGTCGATTGCGCTTCTGCTGACCGAACGCTGCAACGCGCGCTGCGTCCACTGCAACATCTGGCAGAACAAGGGCAAGGAAGACAGCCCCGGGCTGGCGCAGTGGAAGACCTGCCTGACCGACCTGGCGCGCTGGCTCGGCCCGGTTCAGGTCACCCTGACCGGCGGCGAGGCGTTGATGCAGCCGTTCACGCCCGAGCTTGTCGCGCATGGGGTTTCGCAGGGGCTGGCGGTGGAGCTGCTGACACATGGTTACTGGTCCGATCCGGCGCGGCTGGAGCAGGCGGCGCTGGCCGATCCGTGGCGGATCACGATGTCGCTGGACGGGATTGGCGAAACCCATTCCATCGTGCGCGGGCGGCCGAATTTCTGGGAGAAGTCGCTGGCGTCGTTGCGCCTGCTGCATCGGCTGCGCGCCGAGCGCGGGCTGCGCTACATCATCCGCCTGAAGACCGTGCTCATGAGCCACAATATCCAGTCCGCCGCCGAGGTGGCGCGCTTCGCAGGCGATAACGATATGGAAGTGTTCTACCAGCCGATCGACAAGAACTATAACAGCGCCGAGGATGACCGCTGGTTTGAAACGGCACCGACATGGCCGAAAGATCCTGAGATCGCGGCTGCGACGGTCAATGAACTGATCCGGCTGAAGCGGAAAGGTTACCCGATCGCGAACAGCTTTGCGCAACTGGAGGCGATGATCCCTTACTTCCGCGATCCGATGTCGTTGCAGGCGGCGGTGCAGGGGCAGGCGGCGCATGAACAGGCGCCCAACTGTTCCGCGCTGACGACGTTGCAGATCCAGGCCAACGGCGATGTCGGCGCCTGCCATTTAAAGGCGCCATTCGGCAACATCCGGCACGGCTCCATCCGCCAAATCTGGGCCGATCGGCCGCGGTATTGGGAACAGGGGTGCTGCCTGGCGGGCCGGGGTGTGGCTGCGCCTGAAGGCTGAACGGCCGTTACGAAGGAGGTATGCCATGACGCCGCGCCTTTCGGTCATCATTCCCGCGCGGAATGCGCTTGATACCCTGCCACGGGCGCTCGCCAGCGTGCTGCCCATGCCGGTGGACCGGTTCGAGATCATCGTGGTCGACGACGGGTCGACCGACGGCACCGGCGCCTGGCTGAACGACCTCGCGGGGCGCGATCCGCGCGTGGTCTGGCTGCGGCGGGATGCGGACCATGGGGTTTCGGCGGCGCGCAATGCCGGAATCGCGAAGGCGCGGGCGCCGGTGCTGGGTTTCCTCGATGCCGACGACGTCTGGCGCCCGGAGCTCATCGCGTGCCGGCTGGAGTGGCATGAGGCGCATCCGGATACGGTGCTGAGTTTCTCCGATTACCAGACTCTGCTGCCCGATGACTCGTTGCAGGATCGGCATCACGCCAGTTGGCCGCGGTTCGCACGCTTCGTCGCCGGACGTTCCGGCATGCTGCCGCTCGGTGCGGCGGCGTTCTCGCTGCTGGTCGGGGAGAATCCGGTGTGCACGTCGTCGGTTCTGGCATCGCGCGCGGCGGTGCTGGCGGTGGGCGGGTTCGATCCCGGGCTGCGCCAGGCGGAGGACTGGGATTTGTGGATACGCCTGTCGCGGCAGGGCGGCGTGGCGACGTCTACCGCGTTGGAACTGCTGCACGCGGCGCGTCCCGATTCGTTGAGCCACGACGTGGCCGGGCGCGTCGGCGGCATCCGGGAAGTGGTGCGCCGGCACCGCGCGGAGGCGTGGCGGCATGCACCGGGGGCGGCGCTGGCGGCCGGGAGCCTGCTGGAGCAGGCAGAGGCCGAGCTGGCGCGGAATTCAGGCCGCCCGGGGCGGGCGTTTCTGCACAGCCTCGCCGCGGCGGCGTGGCACCCGTCGGTGGAGACGGCGCGCGGCACGGCGGGTGCCGCGTTGCGGTTGGCGGGTTTCGGGCCCCGCGCCGATCGGCAGGTCGCCGGCCACGCCTGAAGGACCACGGTTCGATCTGCTACGGGGGGATTTCTAACCGTACGTGCCGGAATCGCATAGGCGAACCCGCACGGTCGAGCCAGGGTGCGCCACCACACGCGGCAAGGACAGCCACCGTATGACACCCGACCGTACCCTGACCCGCCTGATCGGCGCAGCTGCATTGAGCTGCCTGGCCGGACTGGCCGGACTGGCCTGTGCGCAGTCCGCGACACCGCCCGCCGCATCAAATGCGCCGCCGTCGCGACCGTCGTCCGTCAAGGTCGATATGGTGCCGTCGCTGATTGTCCTGAACGCGCGCGGTGCCGCTCTTCAGGGCGATACCCTGACCCTGACGGGCGTCAGCACCAACTCCATCATCTTCGCCGATCGGCCGGTGCGCGCGGCGGGGCATTTGCTGACCAAGGACCTGCTGGAGGAATGGGCGGCCGACGGCAGCTTCGTCAAGGACCCGCCGAACGCCACCGTTTCGGTGCTCAGCAAGGACGGCACCGCCAACCAGGACCTCGTCGTCGAACTGACCAAACCGAAGCTCGAAGCCGATCGGCTGAGCTTTACGGTGAAGCTGCTGGAGGGAAACCTTTCGGGGACGGACGGTCCGGCCTCGGTGTTCATCGACATCATCGGCATGCCATGGACGCCGCTGTCATTCGCCGGCGTCGCCCGGCGCAGCGCCCGGCGGGCGTATTGGTACGGCGCGGCGGTAGCCCCGCGTTACCCGCCGTACGGTTATCCTCCCTACGGGTATGCGCCGCCCTACCCGCCTCCGCCCTATCCGTACCCATACTGAGCCGGGCGGGCAACGGGTTGCCGAATTAACCGCCGGCGGCGATCGTTTGTCCGCCGCGGACGCCAAATCTGCATAGACAGATGTGGACGGACGACTCATAAGGCGGCCCATCCGCCATAAGTTACCATCCCAAACATTCTTGTCCGGCGGAAGGCAAAATGGGGAGTTCACCTGTGTATCCAATCAAACGCACCGTCATCGCCGGGTCGCTGCTCACGCTCATGGGCCTCACCGGATGCGTCTCGCAGAGCAAGTACGATGATCTCCAGGCCCAGAACCAGCAGCTCCAGCAGCAAAACGCCTCGCTGACGGATCAGGTCGCGCAGCAGAAGGCCGCGGTTGCCCGCCTGCAGGGCGCCGTCAAGTATACCGTCAACAGCGATCTGCTGTTCGCGTCCGGCAGTTGGGAGATGCGCCCGCAGGGCAAGGAGATCATCTCCAGGCTGGCGTCGAAGCTGGCGCCGACCCAGACGAACAAGATCGTGGTCAACGGCTACACCGACAATGCGCCGATCGGCCCTGCGCTCAAGAAGGAAGGGGTGACCACGAACGAGATCCTGTCGCAGAAGCGCGCCGAGAGCGTGGCCCAGTTCCTGATCTCGCAGGGCCTGAAGCCTGACCTGGTCGAAGCGCACGGCTTTGGCGAAGCGAATCCGGTGGCCTCGAACAAGACCGCCAAGGGCCGGGCGGCAAACCGCCGCGTGGAACTGACGCTGGCCAACGCCGGCTGATCGCCGGGCGCAGCGCTCGAATGATCACTCCGCCGCGAGGTGTCCCCGACGCCCTGCGGCGGAGTCCCGACAACCGTCCCATCGGTCTGTCCGGATGGCCCGTGTCCCTGCATTTGCCGTTTCTGCATAGGCATCCCCGCCCTCGTGGATTAGCGGCAGACCCGGGGAAGCAATGGGCTGCCCAAAAGGAGTGACAAATCGATGAAAGCAATAGTGTTGGGAGTACAGACCGCCGCAATAGCTCTCGCGGTGGTTGCGGCATTGAATCCGGCTTTGGCGCAACAGGATAAGGGCACGCTTTACGCCTACCACACCGGAGCCGCTGAAGGTGGCTGCCCCCCGCTGGACTGGCACATTATCAAGGCGGCGGACAACACCCTGACCGGCTTCGTCGCCTCGGAGCGGACCGGCCATATGGCCGCTTTGAAGGGTGAGTGGAACAAGAACGGAACATTTCAACTGGATCTTGACCCGCAGATGGTCCCGGGAGCGACCGGAAAGGTCACAGTTAATGGGTCGGCCCGAGGCGATTATATCAATTTGTCGATTGATGGCGCGGGGACCAAGTGCGACGGAATTACCCTTTCGATTCCGCGTGTCGTAGGCGGAATGGGCGGCAACTAGAACAAGAATCGGCCGACGGACGGCGCCCCCGGGCGCCATGTCCGTCCGCACGGTGCCGACGCTTCTGACCCCTGGATCGTCCTTCAAGTGCTCGGCAGATCGACCAGGGGTCAGGTGCATCGGCTAAGCTTGTCGGCTTGGTTGCCACGCGTGGAAACTGCCGCCAGGAGCCGTGGCAAAATGTGAAGTGCAACCTCAAGCCCCGCCGCGCTGCGGAACCATGTTGACGATCAGCAATTGTGTAATGAACAGCACATAGTCGTTATCTGCCAATTCTGCATAGACCGTTCTGCTTATAGAAGTTATTTACCGCCCGCTACCCATTCGAACAGCTTTGGGCTGTCAAGCGGAGGTAAGCATCAATGAAAATCCAAATACTCAGTGCCGGGATCGCTGTAGCGGCACTCGCTGCGGCCGTGGCGTCAAGCCCGGCCATCGCACAAAAAGGCAAAGGTTCGCTCTATGCCTTCCACACCTTCGCCGTCGTCGGCGGCTGCCCCGGGCTGGACTGGCACGTGACCGTTTCGCCCGAGGATAAGATCGGCGGATTTGTCGCCTGGGATCGCGGCCTGCATATGGCCAGGCTCGAAGGCGAGGTCAAGAAAGACCGAACCTTTGAGATCGACGCAAAGGAAGTCGGCGGGGAGGGCAGAACCGCGGTCGTCAGGGGGAAGGTCGCAGGTGACTACGTGAATTTGTCCGTCAGCGGTTCGGGAACACCTTGTGACGGAGACATCCTGCCCGTTCCGCGTGCGGAAGGCGGTATGCAGGGCGGCGGCGGTTAACGGAACAGCCGAAGCGGAATGGACCGCCAGCGGGCGCGCCTGTCACGGCGCGCCCGTGCTTCCCAACGGCATGGCGAAGAACCGGACGTGCAAGGATGAAGGCCCGCTGACGCCGGAGCGCTCGAAGAGCGGGGACGAGGAGATTTCGGCCAAGGTCGTGGACTTCCTCGATCGCAATGACCCGAACAGGACCAAAAAGCCATTCTTCGTCCCGTATGATCCGGCCCGCATGCACGTCACCACAGTCCTGGCGCAGAAATACCGCGACATGGTCGGCAGCAAGGGCGGCAAGCACTGGGGCGTCAACGAAGCCGGCATGAAGCAATCGGACGACAACATCGGCGTCGTGCTGAAGAAGCTGGAGGATATCGGCCAGCTCGCTAATACCGTCGCGGTGTTCACCACCGACAACGGCGCCGACGCGATCAGCTTCCCGGATGGCGGCGTGACGCCGTTCAAGCGGCAAAAAGGCGAGGCCCCGCTGGTTGTGGGAAAAGGAGCTAGCGACCTACGAGGCGTTCCCGCCTCTGCAAAAGCCCGAAACCTACAATCTGTCCGGGATACTCGACATGATGAAGTAAGCCGGTCACCCTGGCGGCTAGCCTCGGGCCGAATATAATGTAATGAAGCGGGCGGTCCGGAGGGGTCGCCCGTTTCGGCTGGCGGCACGCCTCGGATTCCCGAGGCGGGTGGTTGCGCCCTTCGCTCCCTCTGGCGCCTCAATCGCTATCAACAGGAGTATGCTCGAAATGTTCAAAAAATCTGCCCTGGCCGTGGCCGGCCTCGCCCTTGGAGCGTTTGTTTTCCAGGCACCGGCCCATGCGGCGGATGCCTCTGTCAAGGCGGGCCTGCTGACCTGCCAGGTGGCCAGCGGCTGGGGCTTTATTTTCGGATCGTCCCGCGATCTGCACTGCACCTATTCGGCTGGATCCGGCTCCGTGCCGGTAAAATACACCGGTAAGATTTCGAAGTTCGGCGTCGATATCGGGTATCTGAAGGGCGGCGTTCTGGCCTGGGCGGTACTTGCGCCAACCACGGACCTCAAGCCCGGCGCGCTGACCGGCGATTACGGTGGCGTCACGGCCGGCGCAGCGGCCGGTGTCGGCGGCAGCGCCAACGTGCTGATTGGCGGTTCCACCAAGGCGATCTCCCTGCAGCCGCTCAGCGTCGAGGGCGATAAGGGCATCAATGTCGCGGCGGGTATCGCGGCCATTTCGCTGAAGTACACGCACTGACGTATCCGGGCGGCTCGCAAGAGCCGCCCGGGCCTACTGAACGATAGGAGACGATCCTGTTCGATTCCATCGTTGCCAGCCGGCGGTTCATGCTCGGCGTTCTGGCTGCCATGCCAGTTTTGCTTCGCCCCGCCTCGGCACGGGCGGAGACCGCACCGCTAACGTCATGGAATGACGGCCCGGCGAAGCAGGCGATCCTCGATTTCGTCAAAACAACGACCGATCGGGCGAACGCGGACTATGTGCCGCCGGAGGACCGCATCGCCGCGTTCGACCAGGACGGCACGCTGTGGGTCGAGCATCCGGTGTATACCCAGGCGTTTTTCGCGCTCGACCGCGTCCACGAAGTGGCGCCTAAGCATCCGGAGTGGAAGTCGCGCGACCCATTCAAGGCGGTGCTCACCAACGATCTGCCGGCACTGGCACATTTCTCCGAACGCGACTGGGCCGAGATCGTCTTCGTCACCCATGCCGGCATCAGCCAGGCGGAGTTTCTGGACATCGCCACGAAATGGATCGCCACGGCGAAACATCCCCGGTTCAAGCGCCCGTTCACCGAGCTGGTCTACCAGCCGATGACCGAGGTGATGGACTATCTGCGCGCCAACCAGTTCTCGACGTATATCGTAACCGGCGGCGGCCAGGACTTCGTGCGTGCCTATTCGCAGGAGGTCTACGGCATCCCGACGCAGAACGTCATCGGCTCAAGCCTGGGGGAAAATACGAGTTCAAGGACGGCAAGAGCGAGCTGCTGCGCCTGCCCAAGCTGTTCTTCGACAATAACTACGGCGGCAAGCCGGTCGGGATTGACACCTTCATCGGCAAGCGCGCCACCGCTGCTTTCGGCAACTCCACCGGCGACCAGCAGATGCTGGAATACACCAAGAGCGGCAGCGGCGCCCGGCTGTCGATGCTGGTGCTGCACGACGAGGACAAGCGCGAGTTCGCCTATGGGCCGGCACAGGGCCTACCGGATACCAAGGTTGGCACGTTCACCCGGGCGCTCTACACCGAAGCAACAAAGAGCGGCTGGCCGGTCATCAGCATCAAGCACGACTGGAAGCGGATCTTTGCGACCGAGGCATAGAATGCCAGGATGACATCGGCGACTGACTGAATCTCAGCAAAGGAAAGAATGATGATACGGATCCGATCGGGGCTTGTGTTGTTCGCTGTGTGCGCTACCGTAACCGCCTGCGCCGCGCAGGTCCAGCAGAAGGAGGACCTCCTGGCCGCCGCCGGTTTCACACAGGTGCCGGCGAACACTCCGCAGCGGCAAGCCAAGTTGGCGAGCCTGCCGCCGCATAAATTCTCCCGTCAGGTGCGGAACAACACGGTCATCTTCATCTACGCCGATCCGACGATCTGCGATTGCCTGTATGTCGGAAACCAGGCGGCGTACGACCGATACCGCCAGGAAGTCTTCGCGAAAAATCTTGCCAATGAGCAGCAGGCGACTGCTGAAAGCTACCAGATGGACTGGGAGGGCTGGGGTCCCGGCTGGTATTACTAGACTCTAGACGTTCAAGCGGCGGCCCGGTGGTCCTCCACCGGGCCGCCGGGCGTTAAACCTCCAGCCGCTCATAGGCGGCCCGCAACGTCTCCGCGCTCCGCTCCAGTGCCGCCCGCTCCTCATCCGACATAACCGGCTTCAGGATCCGCACCACGCCCTTGCGCGCGAGCACCGTAGGCACCGACAGCGTCGTGCCGTATTCGGGCACATGGCAGCCGAGCGGGAAAACCGCGAATTCGTTGCGGATCATCGCCTCGACCAGCCGCCCGCAGGCCATGCCGATGCCGTACTGACTGGCCCCCGTCCCCTCAATGATGGTAATATTCGCATTGCGCACCTGCGCTTCCACCTTCGCCCTGAACGCGCCCACCTCCTCGATCGGCACCATGTCGAGCACGGAGGCGCCGGCGACCCGCGCCGAGGACCACAGCAGCACGCGCGAATTGCCGTGCTCACCCACCACTTGCGCATCCACCTGGTCGGGATGCACGCCCAACTGCCGGGCGATGTAGAACCGGAAGCGCAGCGTATCGATATAGGTGCCCGAGCTCATCACCCGGTCGTGGCCTGCCATGCGCCGCGCCAGTTCGGTCAGCGGCTCCGGCGGATTGGTGATGACCATGATCGCCGCATCGCCCGCCGCGCGGACGATCTTCGGCACGATATCGGCGATGATCCGGGCATTCGTGCCGAGCAGCCGCAGCCGCCCCTTCGGATCGTTGCGGTCCATCGCACCGCCGGCCATTTCGTTGATTCCAACGGATACCAGGATAAGTTCGGCTCCGGCAAGATCCGGGTAGTCGCCGGCGATCAGCTTGACCGGCGGGCAGAGCGGCGTGCCGTACTGCATGTCGGTCACCACGCCGCGCACCCGCGCCTCGTTGGAATCGAGCACGACGACCTCGTGCGCGGCGCCTCGGCCCAGGATGGACATGATGCAGGCGGTGCCGACAGCGCCGGCCCCGATGACTCCGATCTTCATTGCCGTCTCCGCATTGTTAACTGGCGGAGATTACCCGATCAGCATGGCATCGAGTCACGACAATTTGAGTTTCGGGCTGAAATAAATACGGACACCGACGGGATTGTCCTGCGATATCCCAATCCACCTGACCGAATTCCCGGAATGATCCCCAACCGGCTCATTCCTGTCACTGCGCGAAAAACATCTCCGTCAGCACATAGTCGAAGGCCAGGATCAGGATCGACGCGCTCACCACCGCCGAGGTCGTCGCCGCGCCCACGCCCTGTGCCCCGCCCTTGCTGTTGTATCCCTGGTAGCAGCCCATCAGCGCGATGATGAAGCCGAATACCGCCGCCTTCACCAGCCCCGACACCACGTCCCCGGTCTGCACGAAATTCACCGTGTTGGTCACGTAGCTGTCCACGTTGAAACCCAGCTTCAGCGTCGAGACGATGAACCCGCCGAGCACGCCCAGGATGTCGGCCACCACCACCAGCAACGGCAGCGCGATGATCCCGGCCAGCAGGCGCGGCGCCACCAGGTACTTCATCGGGTTGGTGGACAGCGTGGACAACGCGTCGATCTGGTCGGTCACGCGCATGGTGCCGATCTCGGCGGCCATCGCGGCGCCGATGCGGCCGGCCACCATCAGCCCGGCAAGCACCGGACCCAGCTCGCGGGTCACCGACAGCACCACAAGGTTGGCGACCGCGCCCTGGGCGGAGAACCGGGCGAACCCGGTATAGGATTGCAACGCCAGCACCATGCCGGTGAACACCGCCGTCAGCGCCACCACCGGCAGGCTGAAATAGCCGATCTCCAGCAGGGCGCGGACGAACAGGCGTCCGTAGAAGGGCGGCCGGACGAGGCAGGACAGCCCCTCCAGCGCGAACAGCGCCAAGGCTCCGGCCGCGCGGCACAGGCCGATGACCGGGCGGCCGATAGTGGCCAGGAAGTCCAGGATGGCAGTCACGCTGTGCGATACACCCGTTGAAAGCGGCGGCCGAGGGAGGTCAGCACCTCATACCCGTTCGTGCCGGCCGCGGCGGCTAGGTCGTCGGGGGACAGATGCGGGCCGAGAACCTCCAGCCAGCTTCCGGGTTGCACGCCGGGATGATCGGTCACGTCGAATGTGGTCAGGTCCATGGAGACGCGGCCTACCAGCGGAACGGGGGTGCCGTCAAAGCAGGCCGATGCGCGGTTGGACAGACTCCGGTGGTAGCCGTCGGCATAACCCAGCGCAGCGGTGGCGATTCGTGCCGGCCGCGCAGCTTTCCAGGTGGCGTTATAGCCGGCGGTCACCCCCGCCGGGATGTCGCGCACGGTCAGGACCCGGACCATCAGGCGCACGGCGCCGCGCATCGGGTTGGGCTGTCCGGGCGTCGGATTGATCCCGTACAGCGCCGCGCCAGGCCGCGCGAGGTCGGAGGCGAAGTCCGGCCCGAGGAAGATGCCGGACGAATTCGCCAGGCTGAACTTCCAGCGCGGCAGCATAGCGCGGGCGGCGGCAACCCGCTGGCGCTGAAGCTGGTTGACCGGATCGTCCGGCACTTCCGATGCGACAAGATGGGACATTGCATACCGGATCGCCATCCCGTCCAGCCGGCTGCGATCCGCTGCTAAAGCCGCCAGTTCCCCGGGGGCCAGCCCGAGGCGCGACATGCCGGTGTCGATATGCAGGATAGCCTCGCCGCGGTTCTGCCATCGGTCGATGTCCTCCAGTGAACACAGCACAGGCGTCAGCGCATGCGGGGCGTAGGTGGCCTCGGTGCCCGGGACCAGTCCGCCGAGCACCGCTAGCATCGCGCCGGGCACCACGTCCCGGACCGCGAGCGCCTCCTCCAGCCAAGCCACGAAGAAGTGGCGGCATCCGGCGCCATGCAGAGCGGCGGCCACCGGACGCGCACCCAGGCCATAGGCATCAGCCTTGACCACGGCGGCGACGTCGCCCGACGGATGCCCCGCTTTGAGCGCCCGCCAGTTGGCGACGATCGCCGCCAGATCGATGGTCAGGACCGCGTGCGCGGTGTCAGTTTCCATTAATCGTCATGGCCCGGCTTGTCCGGGCCACCTGTCGCGGCACGTGCTGGAATAGATGGCCCGGACAAGCCGGGCCATGACGAGGGGGAGCACGCCGCGCCCGCTGTTCGCCCCGCTTGGCCCGTCTCACACCACATAGTCTGAATGAACCAGGTCGATGTCGCCGAACCGGGTGAACTCGCCTTCGAACAGCAGCGGGATCGTCCCGGTGGGACCGTGGCGCTGCTTGGCGATGATCAGGTCCGCGCGGTTGTGCGCCTTCGACATGCGCTGCTGCCAATCATCCATAGCGGCGTTGAACTTGTCCGCGCTGCCCTCAAAGCCGACCTCCTTGGGCATCTTCTGCTCCAGGTAGTATTCGTCCCGATAGACGAACATCACCGCGTCGGCGTCCTGCTCGATCGACCCCGACTCACGCAGATCGGCCAGTTGCGGGCGCTTGTCCTCACGGTTCTCGACCTGGCGGGAGAGCTGCGACAGCGCCAGCACCGGCACGTCCATCTCCTTCGCCAGCGCCTTCAGGCCCTGGGTGATCATGCTGATCTCCAGCACGCGGTTCTCCGGCTTGGTGCCCGCCGCCGGGCGCATCAACTGAAGGTAATCGACCACCACCAGGGCCAGCCCCTTGGTCCGCTTCAACCGGCGGCATCGTGTCCGCAGCGCCGACATCGTGATCGCCGGCGTGTCGTCGATCTGTATTGGCAGCGAGGCGATCTCCCGCGACACTTGCACGAACTTGTCGAAATCCTTCTGGCCGATGTCGCCGCGGCGGATGCGGTCGCCGGAAATCCGCGCCTCCTCGCTCAGCAGGCGGGTGGCGAGCTGTTCGGAACTCATTTCCAGCGAGAAGATCGCCACCGACGCCTTCGCCACCCCGTTCGGGTCGGTTCGCCGCGCCTCGGCCTGCAACGCCTTGGCCGCGCCGAAGGCGATCTTGGTGGCCAGCGCCGTCTTGCCCATGCCGGGGCGGCCTGCCAGGATCAGTAGGTCCGACGGATGCATCCCGCCCATCTTGCTGTCGAGGTCACGCAATCCGGTGGTCAGGCCGGAGACGGTGCCCGACTGCCGGAACGCCCGCTCCGCCCCCAGGATCGCATCGGTCAGGGCGCGCTCGAACGAGACGAATCCGCCCTTCGTGCCGCCTTCGGCGGCGAGCTGGAACAGGGTCTGTTCGGCAAACTCGATCTGTTTCGGGCCGTCAAGTTCGGCATCGGCGCCGAAGGCGTTGTTGACGACCTGCTCGCCCACATCGATCAACTGCCGCCGCAGCCAGGTGTCGTGGATCGCGCGCCCGTAGTCGCCGGCGTTGATGATGCCGACCATGGCGGTGAGGAGTTGGGTTAGGTAGGCGGTGCCGCCGACTTCCTCCAGGATGCCGGCGTGCTCGAATTCCGCCTTCAGGGTCACGGCGTCGGCAAGCTGCCCGGCCTCAACCCGCCGCGATATCGCCTGGTAGATCCGGCCGTGGATCGGATCGGCGAAATGCTCCGGGGCGAGGAACTCCGAGACGCGCTCATACGCCTTGTTATTGGCAAGCAGTGCGCCGAGCAGCGCCTGCTCCGCCTGAAGGTTGGAGGGAGGGAGGCGGTGGGAAAGGCCGAAAAGCGGCGAGTCGATGGTGTTCACGCAGGCATCTTAGCGCACCATGCAACGGCACGCATCCGTACCGCCTGTGGACGGCTGTGGATAGCGGGAGCAAGTGGCCGCCGCGTCAGGCCAGCAGCAGGCGCAGTAGCGCGGGCACGCTGAGGATGGACATCAAGGTCGAGACCACGACCAGGCTCGCCACCTCCTCCGGCTGGTTGTTCCAGCGCTGCGCGAACAGATAGTTATAGACGGCGACCGGCATCGCGCATTGCATGATCAGCACGGCGCGCGCCGTGGCGTCGAGGCCGAACAGGAACGCAACGGCCGCTCCGATGCCGCCGCCGATGCCGATTCGCGCCGCGGACAGCGCGACGGCGCGGCCCATCGTGACCACCCGCAGCCGCGCCAGCGAGGCGCCCAGCATCAGCAGCATGATCGGGATCGTCATCCCGCCAATCAGGCTGACGGTGTTGGTCAGCCAGAGCGGCAGCGGGACGCGCCAGACGGACGCGGCAACGCCAAGCAAAACGGCGTAGATCAGCGGCAGCCGCAGCATGCCGCGCCAGTTCGCCGAACCCGCCGCGATCGCCTGGCCGGCGGTGAACTGCCCGATGGTGCAGATGGCGAAAAAGACGATTGCGTAGCCCAACCCCTCGTCGCCGAAGCCGTAGGCGGCGAGCGGCAGCCCGAGATTGCCGTTGTTAGGGAAGGTCATCGACGGCAGGAAGGTGCGCAGCCGCAGACCGGCTAGCGGCAGGATGGCGGCCGCGGCCAGCGCGAAGCACAGCAGCGCCGAGGCTGAAGCGAGCGCGATCTGGGCGAAATGCGACGGCGGGATCGATGTCTTTGCGAAGGTGGCGAAGACCAGGCAGGGCGTGCCGATACTGACCACGAGCGGCAGGAACATCGCGTTATCGAACGGGCGTCCGGTTCGCACCCAGATGAAGCCCAGCCCCGCCGTCGTCAGCACGGGAACGACGGCGGCCAGGATTGCGCTGAACATTATTCGGTGCTTGCCAGCGATTGGCTTGCCGGGCGGTCTGGGATGCCGGGTCGCGGCTGGCTGTCCGGAGACCTGCGCCGCACCTGAAAAAGGAAGATGATGAACCAGCGCAGACGGCCCGTGCGGGTCCCCGGTTCCGGCGGCACGGGGGTCAGCCAATATTTGTCGTACCAGGATTTGTCAGTCTGGAACGGCGAAAAAACGAAAGGCGGGTGCATATGGGTGCCTCACCTGAATTATGCTGATACCAATTACGGAATTCCACCGGAAGTCCGATGGCGTGCAGGCTAATCCCGGGTTCAGCATAAAGCTGTGAAGCATTTCACAGGCTCTTTGTCTCGTGTCGCAGTCATCGCCCTCCACGGACTTGCTCCGGGGAGGGCGATGAGGATTGGATCTAGCGGCCGGGCAACCTCATGCCACCTGCCGAATCAGCGCTGCCCAGCGGTCCAGGATCGGCAGCACCACATCCTCCTTCGCCGATGGCAACGCGGCGGACACCCGGGCGATGCCCAGATCGCGATACCGCTTCAACGTATCGGCATCCTCGCCCGCGCCGAAGATCGAGACCGGGCATGAGTCCGGATCGCGCCCGGCTTCCTTCAACAACGCGCGGAATTGCGGCACGGTCTCGAACGCGTCGCCATAGGTTCCGGGGCGGCCGGCCAGCGGAATCCAGCCCTCGCCGTAGCGCACCGCCCGCTTGGCGCCGTGCGGGAAGGCGCCGCCGACGATCACCGGAGGGTGCGGTTTCTGCACCGGCTTCGGCCAGGTCAGGATCGGGTCGAAGTTGACGAACTCGCCGCTGTAGGCTGCCTTGTCCTCGGTCCAGATCGCCTTCATCGCCTCCACCCGCTCACGCACGAGCTTGGCGCGGGTTTTGAAGACGGTGCCGTGGTTTTCCATCTCCTCGGCGTTCCAGCCAATGCCAATGCCGAACAGGAAGCGCCCGCCGGATACCTGATCGATGGAGGCGACCAGTTTGGCGGTCTGGATCGGGTCGCGCTGGTTGACCAGGCAGACGCCGGTGCCGATCTTGAGGGTGGTTGTGGCGGCGGCGGCGGCCGTCAGGGTGACGAACGGGTCCAGAACGTCATAATACATCTTCGGCAGATCGCCGCCGCCGGGCCAGGGCGACTGCCGGGATGCCGGGATGTGGGAATGTTCCGGCGCCCAGACGGATTCGAAGCCGCGCTGCTCGAGCGCCTTTGCCAGAGCGGCGGGGGTGATTGAATAGTCGGTGAAGAAAATCGAAGCGCCGAAATGCATTGTCCGTCTCCTGCGGTGGTGGGGAAAGACTGGCATGGCGGCGGGCGCCCGTCACTACCGGCGGATGCGCGCCGGGCGGGGTCCGTGGCCAGTCCGGCGCAGTCGTCCACAGGCTGGTTGGTGATCTTACTTCACCGCGACGTTCAGCTTGGTGTCCGCATCAGCGCGGAAGGAAGGTCAGGCCGCCTGCCGCCGGCCCAGACGATCGCGCTCGGCCACCAGCGCGTGCACCCGCGGCAGCAACTCCCGCCCATACGCAATCGCATCGACCAGCGGGTCGAAGCCGCGGATCAGGAAGATGTCGATGCCGAGCTCGTAATAATCTAGCATCGCCTCCGCCACCTGATCAGCCGTGCCCACCAGCGAGGTTGAATTGCCTCTCGCCCCGGTCAGTTCCGCCAACCCCGTCCACAGCCGGCGATCATGCCGCTGACCTTGGGCGGCGGCTGCGAGCAGGCGGCGCGAGCCCTCGTTCAACGGTTCCGCTGTACGGGCATAACCGGTCACCGGCGCCAGTTCTTTCGCGCGCGCCAGGATCGCCTCCGCCTTCGCCCAGGCAGTATCTTCCGTATCCGCAATGATCGGCCGCAGTGACAAGCTGAACCGCGGCGCCGGGCGTCCGTTGCGCGAAGAAGCGGCGCGCACCCGGCCGAGCAATTCGCGCACCTGCGCGTGCGTTTCGCCCCACAAGGCAAACACGTCGGCATGGCGCCCGGCGACCTCGATCGCGGCGTCGGAGGCGCCGGCGATAAAAATGTCGATCCCGGCCGGATTATACGGCTTCACCCGGGAGAACCCGTTCTCCACGGTATAGAATCGGCCGCGGTAATCGAACGGCTCCGCCGCGGACCATTCCCGGCGCACGATGTCGAGGAATTCGCTTGTGCGCAAGTAACGTTCGTCCTTCGCAGCCAGCGTGTTGCCGTCCTGCCGGAGCTCCTGCTGGTCGCCGCCTGTAATCACGTTAACGGCCACGCGCCCCCGGCTGATCTGGTCCAGTGTGGCGAACTGCCGCGCCGCCACCGTCGGCGCGGTGAAGCCGGGGCGTTGCGCGATCAGCAGCTTCAGCCGTTGCGTCACCGACAGCACGTGCTGGCTGACCTGCAAGCTGTCCGGCGCCCACGAATGAAACGCCGTCAGCACCCGGTCGAAGCCGCCCAATTCATGCGCCTTCGCAACGGTCTCGATGTAATCGACATCCACCTCCGGGCCCTGGCGGGGAATGATCTCCGAGGCATTGTGGTTGCCGACGAAACCGATGAATTCGACTGGCACGGCTGGATTCCTCCTGGTTCAGGTCGCAAGCGCGGCACGTCCGGCCGCGGAATAGACACTGTCGGACTGCGGCGTATGCACCCGCGCACACAGCGCGTCGCGCCAATGGCGCTCCAGCGGATTGGCACGGCTGAGCGCGTGGTTGCCGCCGATAGAGGCCGCTTCCTCCACCGCCCGCACCGCGTTCTCCGCCAGCGTGGTCTTGTAGAGGCCAAGGCGGCTCGCCGTCTGCCCGGCGCCGCCGCCCTCGGTCGCTGCATCAAGAAGCGTGTCGTTGACCGCCAGCCGCTCCTCGATCCGGCCGATGATCTCCTGCACGCGCGGCAGGGTGGCGAGCGAGGCGCCGAGATTGGCGGGCTTGCGGTCATGCGCGAACCGCACCGCCCAATCGCGCGCGGCCCGCGCCACGCCGGTGTATAAAGCGCCGACAAGCACGGTGTGCCAGACCAGCGTGACCGGATCGATCGCGCGCCAGCCCTCCTGCGGCCGCAGCTCCCCGGCGTGATCCGCCGGGATGGCAACGTCCTCCAGGATCACGTCGTGGCTGCCGGATGCGCGCAGGCCGATATGGTCCCAGGTCTCGACGATCCGCACGCCGGGCGCATCCAGCGGCACCAGGAACGATCCGGTGCGCGGCGTGGCCTCATCGGTGCGCGCCCACACCAAACCCCAAGCCAGGCCCGGCGCCCCGGTCGAGTAGATCTTGTGGCCGGTGATCCGCCAGCCGTCCGGGCTGCGGCGCGCGATGGTGTCGGGCAGGCCGCCGCGTGCCGGAGTGCCGAGCGCCGGCTCGACCCGCAAGGCGTTGATCAGCGCGCCGTCCCGCACCGCGGCGCGGCCGACGGCGTCGGCCAGTTCCGGCGGCAGGTTCTCTCCCGCGGCGACGCGATGCTGATGCACCAACTGCATCGCCAGGATCAGCGCGGTGGACGCGCAGGCGCTGCCCACCGCGCCGACGACCCGGGCAGCCGAGCGCAACGAAGCGCCGCCGCCGCCCAGCACCGCCGGCACGGTCAGCCCCAAAAGCCCGGCGCCGTGCAGCGCGGCGAGACTGTCATGCGGGAAGCTGCCGTCGCGATCATGGCGCGACGCGGCCTCGGCGATGGCGTCCAGCACCGCCGCCGGAACGGCCGCCCGGGGCGCGAACCCGTCCATCATTCCGATCCTTTTCCGTTACGCCCGGTGCGGATCAGGCCAGTGTTCATAACGACATTGCCCGGTGGCACGGCCCGGCCGGGCCAACGCCGAGAGGACAACGGCGCATCGGCGGCCGCATCGGCGGAAAATCGCGTTAAATCAGCCAGCAGGGCACCATCAGCCATCTCTCGCTGTGATCGTCCTCGCCACGCGTTTCGAGCCTCGGTTCTTCCACCGCGGCCGTCAGGGCAATCAGCACCAGCATGAACAGCACGATGACATCGGCCAGGGCGTAGAGCACGATTTCAGGCGGCATGGCGCATCTCCAGGCGCGGGCAACCGCGCCCGCATCACAACGTCAATTCAAGCCGATCCGATTAAACGCGTCAACAGTGTTATTCTTCGATAAACACGTTTATGTCATGTTGAATTGTATCGGCGCTTCGCGCTTTCCATCCGCCTTATCCATCATACAACAATTTCAGCCCGGTGGTGAATGCTCACTGATTCGTCCCGGCGCGTTTTGCACGTTGAACACGCGCTGCAAACGTGGATAATGCAGGATCGCTCCGCCCTCAGGGACCTCATTGATGACGCTTCGCGCCGCCGCCGTCCTGCTCGGTATTCTGCTCTGGGCAGCGCCCTCCCGCGCCGAACCGCTGGTGATACGCCTCGGCTATCCCGGCATCGGCATCGACAACCGCCAGTTTGCCGGAGGCTCCATCGTCGCCACCGCGCATTCCACACACGCTGTCGAGCAGGAATTCGCCAACGAACCCGACATCAAGGTGGAATGGACCTTTTTCCGCGGCGCCGGGCCGGCTTTGAACGAATCCCTCGCCGCCGGACACCTCGATTTCGCGGCCGGGCTCGGCGACCTGCCAGCCATCGTCGGCCGCGCCAACGGCCTGAAGACCAAATGGCTGCTGACGGACACTGTGCGCGTCACCATCTACCTCGCCGTCCGTCCCGACTCCGGCATCAAGCGGATCGAGGACCTCGCCGGCCATAAGCTGTCGCAGTTCAAGGGCACCAACCTGCAGCTTGCCGCCGACAGGGTGCTCGCGGCGCACGGCCTGAGCGAAAAGAACGCCCGCTTCGTCAACCTGGATTTCGCCAATGCCATCGCCGCCCTGTCATCCGGCGACGTTGACGGATCGTTCGGCAGCGTCGAGCTGTTCAGCCTGCAAAAGCGCGGGGTCGTCTCGATCGTCTACGGCACGAAGGGCGACGACCCCACGTTCGGCCGCAACTCCGCCGTCTACGTCACCGAAGCGTTCGAGCAGGCGCATCCCGATATCGTCCAGCGTGTCGTCAACGCCTTCGTCAGGGCCGCCCGCTACACCGCCGACGAGAAGAACCGCGACGCGGTGTTCGAACTCTGGTCCAAAACCGGCATCCCCGCCGACAGCTACCGCGAGGATTTCGCCAACGAAACCCTGGCCAACCGGCTGGACCCGCTGATCGACGAGTATGTTGTCGCCCGCTACAAGGACCAGGCGCAGCGCGTGCGCGACTACGGCCTTTTGCGCAAGGACGTCGATGTCGATGGCTGGGCCGATCGGCGGTATCTGGATAAGGCGCTGGCGGACCAGCATCTGGAGCATTTCTGGTCCACCTATGACGCCGCTGGCAAGAAACTGACCAGCGGCGAGGTCGAGGCGACCGGAACGGTGACCCATTGAAAATCCGGCAGGCCGGGTCGCGGGTTGTTGCCGGCATTGCGGTGCCCCTGCTGCTACTCGGCGCCTGGAGCCTAACCGCCCGCGAAGGCTGGCTGCCCGACCAGATCCTGCCCGCGCCCGGGGTGGTGATGGCGACACTGAAGGAATTCATCGCCAGCGGCGAACTTCAGGACGCCACGTTGATCAGCCTGGAACGAGTCGCCAAGGGATTCGCGGTTGGCGCCGTAGCCGGACTGATCTTCGGCGCCGCCATCGGCCTGTCGCCGCGGCTGAACAGGCTGTTCGGCCCCACCTTCCTCGGCCTGGCGCAGGTGCCGCTGCTCGCCTGGATGCCGGTGATGATCCTGCTCGTCGGCATCGACGAGGCGCTGAAAGTCATCCTGATCGGCATCGCAACGTTCATCCCGGTGGTGCTGAACGTGGCGCAGGGGTTCCGCGACGTACCGCCTGCGCTGCGCGAAGTCGGCGCGGTGCTGCTGTTCGATCCGTGGTCGATGCTGATGCAGATCGTCCTGCCCGCCGCGGTGCCCTCGGTGTTCACCGGCCTGCGCGAAGGTCTCGCCAATGCCTGGCAGACCGTCATCGCGGTTGAGCTGTTCGCGTCGTCCGAGGGGCTTGGCTACCTGATGTCCTGGGGGCGCCAACTGTTCCAGCTCGACCTCGTGCTGGCCGTGGTCGTCGTGCTGGCGGTTATCGGCTTTGCGCTGAACTGGGGCCTCGCCCGGATCGAGGGGCGGCTCGGACGCTGGCAGCTGCGGCCGGCATGAAACGATTTTCCCCCCTGCTGGTGCCGCTGGGCGCGCTGGCGATCTGGGAGGCGGTCAGCCGCCTGTCCCGGGTGTCGCATGAGTTGCTGCCGCCGCCGGAGAAGGTGGCCTTCCGCCTGTGGGACGGTTTCGCGCATGGCGGCATGACGGGCGATCTGGCCGCCAGCCTGCTGCGGGAATTGTCCGGTTTTGTCATCGGCGCCACCGGCGGCGTGGCGCTCGGCCTGCTGCTGGGCCTGTCGCGCCCGGCCAACCGGCTGCTCGGCCCGCTGTTTCTCGGCTACCGGCAGGTGGCGCTGTTCGCCTGGGTGCCGCTGCTGTCGATGTGGTTCGGCGGCGGCGAGCAGGGGAAAGTCGCCTTCATCGCCCTGGCCGCCATGGCGCCCGCCGCGGTCAACACATGGCGGGGCACCAGCACCCTGCCGCACAGCTATATCGAATTGTCCCGGGTGCTGATGTTCCGGCCGCTGGACTACGTGCGGTTCGTGGCACTTCCGGGCGCGCTGCCGGCCATCCTGACCGGCCTGCGTAGTTCGCTGATCGCCGCCTGGCTCGCCACCGTCGGGGCGGAATTGTTCCTCGACGTCGCGCCCGGGCTTGGCGGGCGGATGAATGAGGGGCGGGAGACTTTCCAGATGGACCTCGTGCTTGCCTCCGTCGTGCTGCTCGGCCTGCTGGGGCTGACATTCAGCCGGCTGGCGGTGGCGGCGGAGAAATCGCTGCTGAAACGGAGGGCGGCCTGATGCCAGCACTGGACATTACCGGGGTGGACAGGACGTTCCACGTCGCCGGCAAGCCGGTCCCGGCGCTGCGGGACATTTCTTTGTCGGTGCACGAAGGCGAGTTTGTTGCCATTGTCGGCGCATCGGGCTGCGGCAAGTCCACCCTGTTGCGGCTGATCCTCGGGCTGGACCGTCCCGACCGGGGCGAGGTTCGCATCGACGGCCAGCCCGTGCGCGGCCCGGGGCTAGACCGCGGCATCGTGTTCCAGGAGCACCGGCTGCTGCCCTGGCTGACGGCGGAGACCAACGTCGCCGCCGCGTTGCGCCGCAGCGGGTTGGATTCGGCCCAGCGGCGGCAGCGGGTGGCAGAGTATCTGGATCTGGTTGGGCTGACGGCGTTCGCCAAAGCCTGGCCGGCGCAGTTGTCCGGCGGCATGGCACAGCGCGTCGCCATCGCCCGCGCCTTGGTGAACCGGCCGCGGTTCCTGCTGCTGGACGAGCCGCTCGGCGCGCTGGACGCGCTGACCCGGCTGCGGCTGCAGGCCGAGCTGGCGCGGATCGTCCGGCATGGCGGCACCACCGCCCTGCTCGTCACGCACGACGTCGACGAAGCCGTGTTCCTGGCCGATCGGCTGGTGGTGATGCAGCCGCATCCGGGGCGGATTTCGGATGTGCTGACGGTGGACCCGGCGGCGCGGCGCGACCGTTCGTCGGCCGCGTTCCTGCGGGTGCGCGACAAGGTGCTGGGGATGCTCGGGGTGGAAACCGAGGGCGCTCGGGCGGCGGCTTACGAAACGGCGGCGTAGGGCGGCGACAACTCAGCGGGGTTCGCCCGGCCGCCTGCATTTCCGGGCCGGCATTGCGACTGCCGGATTCGGTGCGATAGACTCACTCCGGACAGTCGTGGAGAGAGAGCGGTGGCGAGGCGGGCTTGGGTTTATGTCGAGGCCCGGTCGGGGAACAAACCTTCCGAGGCGGAGAAGGCGGCCATCAGCGCGGCGTGCGAGACATTCATCGCCGATGTGCTCAGGCCGCGGTTTCTGCCGGAGATTCGTCCAACGCAGTTCAACTATCCGGTGGCCATCCACGGCAAGTGGCTTGGCGCCAAATATCGGTTCCTGACGCGCTACCGCTCCGACGATCCGCGCTCCTACAAGCCTGAATTCGATGCGCCATTCGCGCGCATGGATTACGTCGGCAAGGATCGGTTCGACCTGTTCTGGCACCGGCACACGGGGGAATGGCTCCGCATGGTTGAAGGCGTTCCATTGTCCGAAGCTTTTCGTCTGATTGAAAACGAGGAGTTGCTACACCCCTGCTGATCAGCCTCGGGGCTTGCGCCAGCCGGATGCCGTCCGGTTGACCGGTTACCGAGTTGCACCTGTCGAGGCCGTTATTGGTAGAGAAAAGGTGGAAACACAAATGAACACGAATGAACACAAATAAGTGGAATTCTGCCCGCAACGCGCTGTCTGCGTCACATTTTCCAAGAGCCTATTTGTGTTCATTCGTGTTCATTTGTGTTTCCCCTTCCTTATCCGAAGCTCAGGACCCAGCATCCACCTTAGTTCCGCACGTCGATCCACTCATCGGTAAACGGCCGGTGCCGGAACGTCGCCCAGACGAAGTTGACCGAGTAGCGCATGCCGATCCTGAAGACGCCTTCCTCGAGCAGGCGGCGGCCGGAGGACAGGGCGGGCAGCCCGAAGGTGAACTTGACCGCGCCCACGGTATTCAACCGCCGCGCCAGATCGGTATCCTCGCCGTAAAAGCTGAACTTCGGATTGAACCCGCCGATTTCCTCCAGCGCCGAACGCCGGACGACGAAATTGCCCCCCTGCAGCATGGAGCCGACGCGCAGCACGAAGCGGTTCAGCATATAGAACCCGTATCCCATGACATAGAACGCCCGCACCGCCGCGCGGGTGCGCCTGGGCACATCGTAATAGATGTACGGACCGCTCAGCGCGACCAGGTTCGGATGCCGGCGGAACTCCTCCAGCACGCGGTTCAGCCAGCCCTGCGTGACGATCGTGTCCGCATCGACATTGGCGACCAGCGCGCCGGTGGCCCGCTGGTATCCCGCCTTGCGCGCCTGCACCAGGCCCTTCACCGGCTCATCGACGACGATGACCTCGGGGAACGACGCCGCCACGTCGCGGGTGGCGTCCGTGCTCGCGTTGTTCACCACGATCACCTCGGCCTTGCAGCCGCACCGCCCGATCTCGGCGATGATGGCGGAGAGATTCCGCGTCAGCGTCTTCTCCTCGTTGTAGGCCGGCACAACGAAGCTGATAGCCATCCGGTCGCTCATGCGGCAACACTCCCTTGGAGCACCGAACGGTAGAGCGTCTCCCACTCATCGGTGACTGTTTCGACAGCAAATTTCTCGGCCGAAGTCCGGCCGCCCGAGCCCAGCCGCAGCCGCTGCTCCGGCGCCCCCAGCAGATCCTCCAGCACCCGGGCCAGCGCCGCCGGATCGTCCGGATCGACGAGCATCCCGTTGCCGGGACCGACAAACTCCGGCAACGCCCGCGTCGCGGCGGCGACCACCGGCACGCCCGAGGCCATCGCCTGGAGCAGCACCATGCTCTGGGTCTCACTGGTACTCATCATCGCGAAGGTGTCACTTATCTGTAATAATTGAGCCAGGTTCCTTTGCGGCAACGTCCCCATGAACCTGACCACCCCGTCGATCCCCAGTTCGGCCGCCAGCGTGCGCAGTAAAGGTTCATGCGAGCCGTGTCCAGCGATCGCCAACTCAGTAACGACGCCGCGGTGTCGCAGCGCCGCCACCGCGTGCAGCAGCACCTCGATATTCTTTTCCGGGCCGAGGCGGCCGGCATAGGTGATCGTCGGCCCGGTCAGGCCGAACCGCGCCCGCAGCGCATCGCGCTGACCGGCCGGAAGCGGGGTGAAAAGGCGTGTATCAATCGGGTTCGACACCACGCCATGCGGGCGGCGCAGCTTGGAAAGGCCGAGTTCTTCGAATACCGAGCGCGACGGCGCGGTGATATAAGCGCAATGGTTGTAGAACCAGGTGACATAGGCCGCCGCCCGCGCAACGCTGACCGGCATATGGCCGCGGAAGCCCGCAACCGTGGTGTGATTGGTGCCGATGACTGGTATCTTTAAGAAACGTCCGTTCAAGAGAGCCTCCAGGCCGATACCGAAGAACGAGTGGACGTGAATAACGTCCGGCCGTCCCCGCTTCGCCAGCGCCGCCGGGCCGATGGGCGAGGGCAAGGCGGCGCGGGACTGCCGGGTGGAGCTGGGAAACGGCACGGACGGGCGGCGGCGCACCCGCACGCTGTCACCCAGGTCGCGCTCCCGCACCGGCGCGCCGATGCGGCGGTAGTCCGCGGCGCCGTAGGCCGGAGCGTAGATGTCCACCTGATAGCCGCGCAGGCCCAGTGCGCGGCTGATCGTGGCGATCGAGTCCTGGATGCCGCCCAACTCGGGGAAAAAATAGTCGGTGAACATCGCGATTCTCACGGGCGCGCCCTCAAAAGCCGGGCATGGCGGAGCATCAGCGCGACGCAGGCGGCCCCCGCGATGCCGAGTAAAACCGAACCAAGCACGGCGTGGCGCTCGAAGAACCCCGTATGGTTCCCGGCAAAGTAGCCGAAGGCGAACAGCGCGCCGCTTTTCGGCACCGAGGCCAGCAGGTTGACGAGCAGAAAATGCGGCAGAGGCAGGCGCAGCATGCCGCTGGCGACGAGGACCACGCAGCCGATGGCATGGGTCCACTTGCCGACAAGCAGCATCTTGGTGGAATGCTGCTTCAGGTCGTGCTGGAACTCCGGCGAGAACGCCTCGCTTAGCCCGAGGCGGCGGCTGACGCCCGACAGCGGGGTGACCCCGGTGCGGCCGATCCAATAATAGATAAGGTCGCCGATGAGATCGCCGCACACCAGCAGGAGCATCGCCAGCTTCCAGCCGACATAGCCCTGCGAGGACAGGAAGCCCGTTGCCGCCGAAACGGCCGGCCCCTCGACGACCGACAGCGGCAAAATCAGCACGCTGCCATACGCGATCAGGAAGCTCTCGGGCGTCACGGAAGACTCACAGGCGTTCGTAATGCACGGTGGAGCCGTCCGGGGCGGAATAGGCGAGGCTGGCCCAGGTGTCGGTGCGGTCGTACCAAAGTTCCACGTTGAACGCGCCGCTCAGCACATAATGGTCCGCGACCGTCGGGGCGCCGGCCGCCGTCGGGATCGCTTCGGGTCTTTGCTCGGCCACCTTTGGCCGCAGCAGCACGCCGTCCTCCATGCTGATCATCGGCCTGGCGAGGGCGCGCTTGTCCCAATAGCTCGTCGTGCCCGCCGGCTCCGGAGCGATGTAGCGCCGGGTCTGGCTGCCGAGCACCACCAGGCCCTCATCGGTGCGGCGCGCGCTGGCCCATTGGTGGCGGCCGTTCTTGTCGGTTTCGGAGGTCAGTCCGACCAGCGTCTCGCCCTGCCAGGTTTCCGTGGCGCGGAGGGCATAGCGGACGATCGGCAGGGACAGCAGGGTGACCAGGGCATCGACGGTGATCCGGACCATGAGCGCCCCGCCGCGGCGATCGAACGTCACGGTGTGGCGGCCGATCTCGTCGCCGTGACGAATGATACGGAATTCGATACGGTCGCCGCGTGGAACTGGCAGTGCGGCCGCCGCGTGCCCTGCGGCGGCCATCGCTCCGGTGAAAAGCATGGTCCTGCGGCCGATCACGCTCGCTGTGCGGGAGACTGAGGTGGTGATTTCGTTCGGTACTGATCCATCGCAGGCTCCCGAACCAGGGGGGGAACGACGGGCCGGATTCGGGCCACCTGATTCGGCGGGCGTCATAGCAGTTTTATATGACAGCAGAATGACGGGTCTCCGCGCTTCGTCGCGGCCCTGCCCGGCTTGGCGACCCGCCCGGATTTCGCTTGCGCTCTATGTCTAAAAAGGCATATTTCGGCAACGGGCTGGCGCGTTGAGTTTCTGGACGAACGGGTGGAAGCCCAATTGGAGGCACTGCCGGCGGACATCCGGGCCAGGTTCCTGCTGATTTCGCGCCTGATCGAATCCGACGGCTTGCACAAACTGCGCGAGCCGTATGTCAAGCATCTTGAGGGGCCGCTGTGGGAAATGCGCATGAAGGGCCGGGACGGCATCGCCCGCGCCGCCTACGTGACGGCGACGGGGTGGCGTGTGGTGGTCGTTCACGTCTTCTCCAAAAAGACGCAGAAAACGCCGCGCCGCGAGATCGAGACAGCCCTGCGACGGGCAAAGGAGGTGGCATGACCCGTAAGTATATTCCGGTCGAGGAAGCCGCGCAGCGGTGGATGGCGGATCCGGAGTTCAAGGCGGCCTATGACGCGCTGGAAGATGAATTCGCGCTGGCCTCTGCCTTGATAAGGGCGCGGGGCGATGCCGACATGACGCAGGAACAGGTTGCCGCCGCAATGGGAACGACGCAGGCGTTCGTCGCCCGGCTTGAGAGCGGCAGGGTGATGCCTTCTACGCGTACGCTGGAACGCTTTGCTAAAGCCACCCATACGCGCTTGCGAATCCGCTTCGAGCCGGTGACGCCCGCTCAGGAAGCGCCGTAAAGCGCAGTCCTAACGGCGAACGAGGGCTAAGAATCGATCTTTCATCACCGCGGCGCGATACGCCCTCTGGTCAGGGTGTCATCTTGCGTTTACACTGCGCCGTATGGATTTGTTGACACATCCCCCGGCTGTCCCTCCGACCAACTCATCCCGTCCGCCCGGACGACACGCCGTCGTTATCGGGGCGGGCTTCGGTGGTCTCGCCGGCGCCATCCGTCTCGGCGCGCGCGGCTACCGGGTGACGGTGCTGGAGAAGCTCGACGCCCCAGGGGGCCGGGCCTCGGTGTTCCGGCAGGACGGCTTCACCTTCGATGCCGGCCCGACGATCCTGACCGCGCCGTTCCTGCTGGAGGAACTCTGGACCCTGTGCGGCCGCAAGATGGCGGACGACCTGACCTTGAAGCCGATGGATCCGTTCTACCGGATCCGCTTCAATGACGGCACGACGTTCGACACCAGCGGCGATCCCGTCCGCATGCGTGCTGAAGTCCAGCGCCTGGCCCCCGCCGATGTCGAAGGCTACGAGGCGTTCATGCGCATCGGCCGGGAGATCTGCAGCCTCGGCTTCGAGCAGCTCGGCGACGCGCCGTTCAACTCGATCTTGGACATGGTGAAAGTCGCGCCCGACATGCTCAGGCTCGGCAGCCTGCGCAGCACCTACGGCATCGTCAGCAAGTTCATCAAGGACGAGCGCCTGCGCATCGCCTTCAGCTTCCATCCCCTGTTCATCGGCGGCAACCCGTTCACCGCCAGCGCCATCTACGCGATGATCCCGTATCTGGAGCGGCGCTGGGGAGTGCATTTCGCCATGGGCGGCACCGGGCAGGTCGTTGTCGGTTTGGCGGACCTGATCAAGGGCCAGGGCAACACCATCCGCTGCGGCGTCGAGGTCGAGCAGATCCTGGTCACCAAAGGCCGCGCCACCGGGGTCCGGCTGAAGGGCGGCGAGGCGATCGACGCCGACATCGTGGTGTCGAACGCCGATTCCGCCTTCACTTACCGCAAGCTGCTGGCGCCCGAGACGCGCAAGCGCTGGACCGACCGCAAGCTGGACCGGGCCCGCTACTCCATGAGCCTGTTCATCTGGTATTTCGGCACCGACCGCCAATACCCGGACGTGCCGCACCACACCATCGCGCTCGGCCCGCGCTACAAGGGCCTGCTGACCGACGTGTTCACGCGCAAGGTGCTGGCCAAGGACTTCTCGCTGTACCTGCACCGCCCGACGGCAACCGATCCATCTTTGGCGCCAGCCGGCTGCGATACGTTCTACGCGCTGTCGCCGGTGCCGAACCTGGGCGGCAAGACCGACTGGACGACCGAGGCGGAGCGCTACCGCCAGACCATCGAGGCGGAACTGTCCGCGACCTTGCTGCCGGACCTCGGCAAGCACGTCATTTCGTCGAAGCTGATGACGCCGCTCGATTTCCGCGACGGCCTGCTGTCGCCGCGCGGCGCGGCGTTCGGCCTGGAGCCGGTGCTGCTGCAGAGCGCGTGGTTCCGCCCCCATAACAAAAGCGAAGATATCGCCGGCCTCTATCTGGTCGGCGCCGGTACACATCCGGGCGCAGGTGTGCCGGGCGTGCTTTCGTCCGCTAAAGTCCTTGATCGCGTGGTGCCTCATGCCGCAACTCTCTAACTCCGAAGCCGCCGATATGGCGGCCTGCCACGATTTGATCCGTGGCGGGTCGCTCAGCTTTCATGCCGCGTCGCGACTGCTGCCGCGCGGCGTGCGCGATCCGGCGATCGCGCTGTATGCGTTCTGCCGCGAGGCGGATGACGCCATCGACAACGATACCGGCAACAACGGCAGCCTGGCGTGGCTTCAGGAGCGGCTGTCGCTGATCTATGCCGGCCGTCCGCTGGACATCGCCGCCGATCGCGCATTCGCCCGGGTCGCCGAGCGGTTCGCCATTCCGCGCGAGCTGCCGGAGGCTCTGCTGGATGGGTTCGCCTGGGACGCCGAGGGGCGCCGCTACAAGACGTTCTCCGATGTCCGCGCCTATTCGGTGCGGGTGGCCGGCACCGTCGGCGCCATGATGGCTGTGCTGATGGGGGTGCGCGACGCCGAGCGCATGGCGTCCGCGGTCGATCTCGGCGTGGCGATGCAGCTTTCCAACATCGCCCGCGACGTGGGCGAGGATGCCCGCAACGGCCGGCTGTACCTGCCGCTGGACTGGATGGTTGAGGCGGGCATCGATCCGGCCGAGTTCCTCGCCGCCCCGGCGTATACCGAGGCCGTCGGCAGCGTGGTGCATCGGTTGCTGTATGCGGCCGAGGGCTACTATGCCAGCGCCGGCGCCGGGATTGCTCGGTTGCCGATGAAGTGCCGGTTCGGCATCGGCGCCGCCGGGCTGCTGTATGCGGAAATCGGCCGGGAAGTGGCACGCCGCGGTATGGATTCGATCTCCGGGCGCGCGGTGGTGTCAGGACGGCGCAAGGCCTGGGTGCTGGCGAGCGGCCTCGGCGACATCGCCTTCTCCGGGCGGTCGCTGTCGCCGGAGCCGGTGCCGGAAGGTTTATTTCTGGTGGATGCGGTTGTGCAAAATACTACCCGCACCATCATAGAGAAGCGAGCCACGCCCTGGTGGGCAGTGGGCGAGCGACTGGTTTGGACGATGGATTTGTTTGCCAGTTTGGAAGAACGGGGGCGCGTAAGACCCTAGAAGGAGGCTGTCATGCATGGCTGGCTGGGATTAGCGATGATTCCGTTGGGGCTGGGGATGGCTTACGCGGCGTTCATGAAGCGCCGCAGCCGGATGACAAGCGTGACACCGGCCGGACAGATCAGGCCGGAGTTCGCCGCGATGGGCGAAATCATGCGGCCGGTCGTGCTGTTTGTGGTGGGTATTTTCGCTGTCGAGATGGTGGCGGTTTATTTCGTCTTCGGCGGCGCCCGGTTCCTGACGGCGCTGGATTTCGGCGGCATCATGTTCGTTTTGGCGGCCTACACGGGGTATCTGCTGGCCTCGACGGCGAAGCAGGCTCCCGCGCCTGAGGCTGTGACGTCCGCGGAGGCGGATGATTCGAGCGTGCAGACCGCTGCATGAGTTTGCCGGGCGGCGGGCAATGGGAATCGGCTATTGCGTTCCTGGTGCTGGGGTTCCTGATCTGGGAACTCCGCAGCCTGCGGCGGACGCAGCGGGCTGATCGAGAGAAGGCCGCACGGCAGGCTGAGGTCAAGCCTCCGGAATGAGAATCCCCGGCGGATTGCGTGTTTCGCCGCCATCGGCTGGCTACGGGTACCGTTTTGTTGCAGAGTTGTACCGGCGAAATAATATTCTGTGGCCGCAATATTATTGCCGGCCCTAAAGAAGGGTTCTATATTCCCCGGGCGGACTTGGTCCGATCCAGGAATGTATAGCTCATGTACAGCCTTAATCGATGCGTCGTCTTCGCAGTCTCGTGCGCGATTGCCGCCGTGCTCGCGCAGCCGGTACGCGCCGCGTTCGTCATGAGCCTTCAGCAGAGCGGTTCGGACGTTGTGATGACCGGAAGCGGCACGATCGACACGACGGATCTCTCCTATTTTCACTGGACCTCGGGAAATCCGGACATCGTCCCCGAACAAGGCATCGCCATGCTGAGCCCGGCGTTCGGCCTGGTAGACGTCTACACCGGTGCCAGCGGAATTACGGCCTTCGGCACCGGCGGATTTGTCACCGCCGGCACGAGCCTTGGAAGCTCGGTCGGCATTTATCCCGGCATTGTCTATGTGCCGATGGGTTATGTCTCCGGCGACGCTTTGGCAGGCACGGAAACGTTCGGCAATGCAACACTGGCTTCGCTCGGCGTTACACTCGGCACCTATACGGATCGCTGGGGCAGCGGGGTGCACGCTGACAGTTTTGTCCTGGAGATCGGGTCCACCGCCGCGCCGGAACCGGCGGGAGCGCTGGTGCTGGCGGTTCCGCTGGCCGCATTGGGACTTCTCGCACGCCGTCGTCGCCCGCTGGTTTGAATTGCTGGCCTACGGCCACATCGGCACCGCCTCGGCCGGCAATCTGTTCCAGATTTCCTCAATGTCAACAGGCAGTTGGAGACCCATCCGGTTTTCAAGCACGTCGCGCAGACCTTCGGGCGACGCCAGGACGCGCTGTTGCACGCCGCCCGGACCGTGGATGGACAGTGTCGCGTTCAGCAGGTTGTATCGCGACTCGCCGATGACCCTGGCGGCAACGAGGTTGCGGACGAAACGTGTTTTCGGGTGCGTCGCAGTGAACCAGTTCGCCATTTCGAAGTCACCCTGAGCCGCCGGTGTCAGGGTAAACCGGTACATGCCCTCCCACCTATCGGCCACGCGCATCCGGGTCTCGAGTGTGCCGTTGTCCTCGACGATCCGATACACACCATGCGGGGTGGCCTGAGGCGCATTCAGTTCCAACCGCAGCGGCGCCGTGTAGGTTTGGCCGCCGAACCCGACATCGGCCAGATAATCGCCCTCCGGCAGATGCACCAGCGTCAGCCGATGCGTCGACGGCGCCGATCGGCCCGGGGACATCCAGACGACGCGGGCGGCGAGGGGTTCGGCCCGAAAGCCGATTGTTTCGAGGACCCCGAGGAAAAGCGCGTTCTGCTCGTGGCAATAGCCGCCGCGGCGTTGCTGCACCAGCTTTGACTGAATGGATCGGTTGTCGATAGAGACCGGCCGACCGAGGAAGGGGTCCAGGCCCTCGAAGGGGATTTGCGCCGGATGTTTGGCGTGCAGATCGGTCAGCACCGCCAGGGTCGGTTCGCAGGGTCCCGCATAGCCGATGCGGTCGAAATAGGCCGGCAGGTTGATTTCGGTTGGCATATTTCAGTCTTCTAAGCCAGCTAATGGATGGCGGGATTTTAGCGAAATGGATCGGTTCGAAGAACCCGGCTGGGCCGGGACCAACGCTTTCACCCCGGCCCGGCGGTGTCCGCCCATCTGTTGCAGGCGTAGTTGCTTAAAGCTCAAGCTGGACGCGGATCACGCGGTCGACGGCCTCCACGTCCTCTTTGCCGAGGGCACCCAGCCGCCGCAGCAGCCGTCGTTTACTGGTTGTCGTGAGCTGGTCGGCCATGGCCTTGCGACGATTTCCGTCCAGCGAGACGTACGCTTCCGCCGGATACAGCCGCTCGACCTGGCTTGATATCGGAACGACCTGAACGCGGTTCAGCACGGCGTTTGCGGAGTCGTTGCTGACAACGAGCGCCGGGCGGGTCTTCTGGATTTCGCCGCCAATGGATGGCTCGAACGACACCAGCCACACTTCGCCACGATGCGGTGGCGGGTCAGTGGTCACGCTTCGGTTCGTCTGCGATGTCGCCCAGCAAGGCGTCGCTCCAGGCCTCGGCTTCGGCCTCACGCGCCTCATCCGCCGCCATCGCGGCATATCCCGCAGAGAGGTCCTGGTTGACGACATGGGGACGAGCCAGATCGTTCAGGAAGCGACTGATGCGACGGCGTCCGATGACGGTGTGCAGGCCGTTATAGACCTCGGCGTCCACGGTGATCGTGAGTTTCTTCGGCATCCGCCTCTCCAATACGTATTAGAATACGGCATCCTGGCGGGGATGCAAGAGATCGCCGGGGCTACCCGTAAACCCCTGCCCCCTCGCCCCGCGTCATCCGCTCCACCAGCTCCGTCCCGGTCAGGCTGCACGCCACCGCCTCCGCCACCCGGACCCCGTCCACCCCCGCCGACAGGATGCCCCCGGCATACCCGGCCCCTTCCCCGGCCGGGAACAACCCGGGCGTATTCACGCTGTTCCCATCCGTCCCGCGCACGATCCGTATCGGCGAGGACGTCCGCGTCTCCACCCCCGTCAGCACCGCGTCATGCATCGCGAACCCCGGGATTTCCCTGGCGAACCGTCCCACAGCCTCGCGGATCGCATAGACGGAGAACCCGGGCAGGCACGCCGCCATGTCCGCCGCCGCAACCCCGGGCTTATAGGACGGCACCACCGCGCCCAACGCCCGCGACGCCCGGCCCTCCAGCAGATCGCCGACGGTCTGCACCGGGGCGGCATACGATCGGCCACCAGCCTCGAACGCACGCCGCTCCCATTCCTGCTGATACGCCACCCCCGCCAGCGCATCGCCCGGATAATCCGCCGGCGTGATGCCGCAGACGATCCCGGCATTGGCGTTGAACTCGGCGCGGGAATACTGGCTCATGCCGTTGGTGGCGACGCAGCCGGCCTCCGAGGTCGCCGCAACCACCCGTCCGCCCGGACACATGCAGAAGCTGTATACCGATCGGCCGTTGCTTGCATGGTGCACCAGCTTGTAGTCCGCCGCGCCCAGCAGCGGATGCCCGGCGAAGGCGCCGAACCGCGCCCGGTCGATCAGCGATTGCGGGTGCTCGATCCGCACCCCGATGGAGAACGGCTTCGCCTCGATGAAAACACCCCGCCGGTGCAGCATCCCGAATGTGTCCCGGGCGCTGTGGCCGATGGCCAATACGACAGCGGAGGCGTCGATTTGCGAGCCGTCCGCCAGCACCACGCCGCGCACCCGCCGCTGCTCGTCCAGCGCCAGGTCATCGACCCGCGCGCCGAAGCGGTATTCGCCCCCGAGTGCCTCGATCTTCGCCCGGATGCCCTCCACCACCGTCACCAGCCGGAAGGTGCCGATATGCGGCTTGGAGACCCACAGGATTTCCGCCGGCGCACCGGCCTCGACGAACTCCGTCAGCACCCGCCGACCGAGGCCGCGGTGGTCCTTGATGCCGGAATAAAGCTTGCCGTCGGAGAAGGTGCCCGCACCGCCCTCCCCGAACTGGACATTGGATTCGGGGTCAAGCACGCCGCGCCGCCACAGTCCCCAGGTATCGCGGGTGCGCTCCCGCACCAGCTTGCCGCGTTCAAGAATCAGCGGCCGGAACCCCATCTGCGCCAGGGTCAGCGCCGCCATCAGTCCGCACGGCCCGGTGCCGATGACCACCGGCCGTTCGGGCGCGGCGTCCACATGCACCGGCAAGCGATATCGCATGTCCGGCGCCGCGCAGATCCGAGTATTGCCGGCGCAGCGCGCCAGCACGGAGGCCTCATCCCGCACCGCCGCATCCACAGCATACACCAGGCTGATCGCCGATCGGCGGCGGGCGTCATAACCTCGGCGGACGACCGTCACAGACAACAGATCCTCCGCTGCGACGCCCAACCGCGCCAGCAGGGCGTCACGCAATGCGTCGGGGGCGTGGTCGAGCGGGAGCTTCAATTCTGTGAGGCGGAGCATGGCGCCCGCAAAGTGTCACGCCCCGTCCCGCCAGGCCACAGCATTCCAAAGAAAACGCCGCTTAAACCTCCGCCGCATTCCGTTCCGTGATGAACCATGTCCCCGCCGCCACCGCGACGATTACCAGGGCGCCGACGACCAGCAGGATCGAGACCTGGTCGATCCAGCCTAGCACCGGGACGCCGACGAACAGGATGATGCCGACGACGCAGGTGCGCCAGGAATGCGCATGCAGCCCGGCGAGGAAGGTGCCCAGCGCCAGCAGCGTGATCATCGCCAGGGAGATGCCGTTGGCGTTCAGCACTCCCTGCGACCCGTCGTTATAAAGCGCATAGATGGCGAGAACGAGCGCGCCCCAGCTCAACGCCTGAAGGCAGACCATGTACAGCCTGGCCCGGGCGGTGGCGAAATGCGTCCAGCCGGAGAGGACGCTGATGACGCCGAATATCGGCGTCACGATCAGCCAGTAGCTGGCCGGCACAGGGAAGCTGATGCCGGCGAAGGCCAGCAGAAGCATCGCGATATGCGGCGATTCGCGCAAAATCCAGCGGCCGATTCCCGCTCGGGTGCGCGGCTGGATGACGGGTTCGGTGTCCTCGCCCGCGTACGGGTGTTCGGAAAGCGAAGCGGATTCGACCATACCATCCACGGCGTCAAACTCCCTGCTGTGAGCAACACTCGGCATCGAACCTTGAGTGTCAGCGACAACTCCCGGGGGCGCGGTCGGGTTGCACGCCGGGCGGCCCGATGACGCGAACAGGAGGTCCGGCCGTTGCCCGACCGTGCCGGCGCGTGTAGCTCCGCTGCATGATGGCAAGGTCACATGTGATCGTCGGCCTTGCGGCGTGGACAGCCGCCGCGCCTGTCCTGCACCTCTCGCCGATGGATCCGGTCTATCTGGGGCTGGCTGTCGCCGGCTCGCTGCTGCCCGACATCGACCATCCCCAATCCTGGGTCGGCCGGCGGGCGCGGCCGGTGTCGTCGGTGATCGCAGCGGTGCTGGGCCACCGCGGCATCACCCATTCCGCGGTGGCGGTGGTCGTTCTGATCGCGCTGCTGGCGCATGCGGGCAGCCGGCGCGGCGCGGTGTCCGCCCTGGCCATCGGCTATCTGTCCCATCTGGCGGCGGACATGCTGACGCCGCGCGGGCTGAGGCTGGCCTGGCCGCTGCGCCGGACCTGGGGTTTGCCGATATGCCGCACCGGGTCGCCGACGGAGACGGTCATCGTGATCCTGCTGGCGTGCGGGATCACCTGGTCGTGGTTGCATGCCACCGGCCGTGTCGGCGGGCTGCCGTTGAAAGCCATTCACTGGCCAGCCGATGCGCACCGGCCTGTCAATGGCACGGCCGGGATGGGCCCGCAGGCGCCGAAATAGCGGCCGCCTGTCTTTCCGCCGCGGCTACTTCGTATCGTCGTCCATGGTGGTATCACCGCCGGTGGTGCCGCCCTCTCCCGTCGTATACAACGGCGTCTCCGGCGTCACCAACGCGGTGGTGTCGTCGCCGGTCGTCGGACCCGCGGCTTTCGGGAGGGCGAAATTCGTCGGATCGTTCCGATCGGGAATGGTGAAATCGATCTGAGGCTTGAAAATATCCGGCTTCTCCGGCGCCAACGGTTCCGGCGCCTGGGTTCGCTGCTGAGGCAACCCGGCGCCCGGCATCCCGAACGATGGCAGCCCGTAGTTCGGATCCAGCACCGTCGGCTGCAGGGGCGTGTATTGCGGCGTCTCGTAGGTCTCGGTCTGCGCCAAAGCCGGCGCGACGGCTGCCGCCGCCAGAACCGAAGCGATCGAAATCAAAGCCTTCATCCTGCCTCTCCCGGGCGAAACCAGGCCTCGAAGTGCCCGCTTCAGCCGCCCGAACGCAAATCGTTCCTGCGTGATGCCGAACTCACTGCAGCGCCTCCCGGCAGGTCTCCACCAGATGCGCGGCCAGGGCGCGGTAATCCGCCGTGCGGGGCGCGTTCGGCCGCCACGCCAGCCCGAGCGTCCGCCACGCCCCCGCCCCCGCCAAAGGCCGCAGCACCAGTTCGGTCCCCTGCGCGATCCCGGCCGCCACCGCCAGTCGCGGCAGCAAGGTCACGCCGAGGCCGCTCGCCACCATCTGCACGAGCGTATGCAGGCTGGTCGCCGCGAAGCCGTCCTGGTCGCCACGGTCCCGCGCCAGCAATCCGCACACCGCCAGCGCCTGGTCGCGCAGGCAATGCCCGTCCTCCAGCAGCAGCAGGCGCTCCGTCGCCAGGGCGGAGGCCGGGATCTCCTCCTCCCCTGCCAGGCGATGCCCGGGCGGCAGCGCAACCATGAAGGCATCCCTTGCCACCGGCATCGCCTCGGCGCCCGAGCAATCGCACGGCAGCGCCAGCAGCAGCAGGTCCAGCCGGTTCGTGCTCAGCCGATCGGCCAGTTGCGCGGTGGTGTCTTCGCGCAGATAGAGCTTCAGGCGGGGGAAGGCCTGGCGCAACGCCGGCATCAGCCGGGGCAGCAGGAACGGGCCGATGGTCGGAATGACCCCCATCCGCAACGGCCCGCCCATCGGCTCGCGCGCGGCCATCACGGCTTCCGTCACCGCTTCCAGCGAGGCCAGCGCGGTGCGGGCGCGCTCCACCAGTTCCAGCCCCAGCGGCGTGAATACAACGTGACGCCCGGCGGCGCGATCGAGAATATTCGTGTCCAGTTGCCGCTCCAGCGCCAGCAGGCCGGCCGACAGGGTGGACTGCGTAACCGAGCAGGCCTGCGCGGCGCGGCCGAAATGGCGGCTCTCGGCGAGTGCGACCAGGTAGCGAAGCTGTTGCGGGCTGGGCAGCGGCGTCATCGGGTTTCTCGATCAAAAGCTCCAATTTCATCCATTGGCAGGAAAATACACCGGGTGCTACAAGCGTCTGGCAAGCAAATATCCTTCTGGAGAAACTACACATGCTGACTGTTGGCGATACGTTTCCGAGCTTTGCCGTGAAAGCCGTCAAGGGCGGCCCGGCCGGCCTGAAACTGGACACCGCGTTCACCGAAATCACCTCCGAAACCGATGCGGACAAGTGGAAACTGGTGTTTTTCTGGCCGAAAGATTTCACCTTCGTTTGCCCTACCGAAATAGTTGCCTTCGGCAAACTGGCGGCCGATTTCGCCGATCGTGATACGGTTGTGTATGGCGTTTCGATTGACAGCGAGTTCGTCCACCTGAACTGGCGCTTGCACCACGATGACCTGCGCAGCCTGGAGATTCCGATGCTGGCGGATGTGGGGCGCGAACTGTCCACCGCGACGGGCGTGCTCGACAAGACCGAAGGCGTGGCGCTGCGCGCGACCTTCCTGGTCGATCCGCAGGGCATCATCCGCTACGCCGCCGTGAACGACCTGTCCGTGGGCCGCAACCCGGCCGAGGTGCTGCGCGTGCTCGACGCGCTGCAAACCGATGAACTGTGTCCGTGCAACTGGAACAAGGGCGAAGAGGTTCTGCGCCCCGCGGCGTGATCCAACGCCGGCCCGGTGCGTTTCTCGTGCCGGGCCGGCGCTTCGCACATTGCCCCATGACGGTGGGCCTTCAGAAAGATCCCCCATGTCCCTGGAACACCTGAAATCCGCCCTTCCCGACTACGCGAAGGACATCCGCCTCAATCTCGGCTCGCTCGCGACCGAACCGGCGCTGTCGGACGAACAGCGGGCGGGCGCGTTCATCGTGTCCGCGCTGGCGTCCCGCAATCCGGCGGTAACCGAGGCGATCATCGCCGAATTCGGCCCCCGCCTGTCGCCGGAGGCGCTGAATGCCGCCAAGGCCGCGGCCTCGATCATGGCGATGAACAACGTCTACTACCGCTTCACCCATCTCGTCGGTGGCGACTACCCGGCGTTGCCGGCCAGGCTGCGGATGAACGTCATGGCCAAGCCCGGGGTGGACAAGGCGACATTCGAACTGTGGTCGCTGGCCGTCTCCGCCATCAACGGCTGCGGGATGTGCATGGAAAGCCATGAGCGTGCCGTTCGCCAGCACGGCGTGACCGCGGAGCAGGTCCAGGCCGCGGTCCGCATCGCCGCCGTGGTGCATGCCGTGGCCGCAACCCTGGATGGCGAACGCGAGCCGGTTTCGGCGCTTGTCGCCGCGTAGCCTCGCAGGCGCCAAGGCGACGCCCAAAAGCTGCCGCTTCATCTGGCAGTGTCTTCAAGACCGTCTTGGCCCGGCTTGTCCGGGCCGTGACGGGAGAGGGCGGCATCTCTCGGTTCGGTCGCTTATGCGCGCCGCCCACGGTCCGGCTCGCTACCGGACCTTGACCGCGGGCTTTGCTTCGGTTGCCACCCAGACATCCAGGCACCCGGCCCGGCTGCGCCGATACACCACCAGCCCGTCAAATGACGCAATCGGCTTGTAGCGGGTCCAGGCCCTGGCGAAAGCCGGGTCGGATTTGCTCAGCACGCTTATATATTTTGTCGTCTCGCGCGTATCCACCACCGCGATATCCGGGCATCCCGCGATAAAATCATGCGCCACCCACCGCGCGATCGGCCACTCCTTGTCGGTCGCCGGATCGAACCGGGCGCGCCAGATCTCCCCCTTCAAGGCCCACATGGAATCGAACCGCGACGCCCAGCTTACGCCGGTGTTGTTCACCACCGGAAAGCCGAGGGCGATCCACTCGGAGAACGCGATATAGGTCCGGGCATGCTCGTCGCGGATGATCTGCTCCAGGCGATCGACCGTGGTCTTCTGCGGCTCGACCGCATCGATGGCCTCGGGTTCAAGCCGCTGGATCGAGGACGCGCAGAACACCGCGACCGCGAGGGTCGCCGCCGCCAAAGGCAGACGCTTGATCGCCGGACGCCGCTGCATCAGGTCCGCAGCACCCCACAGCACCAGTGCCAACGCGGTGACGACGGTAGCCGGCAGACGGTGGTAGTACCAATCCTTGCCATCGACGAAGCAGATCACGGTACTGACCGCGGCGAACAGCACCAGGGTCAGCATCAGGCTGTATTCATCGAGCCTGCGGCGGCGCAGCAACAGCAGGCCTACGGCCACGGCCTGACCCGCGAGCAACAGCGCGCTGTCTGAGAGCAGCTTGAAGAACGGCACGTCGGTCGCCTCGTACAAGGCCAGGGCCAGCGGCACGGCGCGGCCCAGATAGGCCGGACAGACGACAGCCACCAAGCCTGCATACCCTAGCAAAGTACAAGCGGCCGCCGCCGGCAAAGCGCGCCACGGCCTGAGACCGCGAGTCAGCGCCAGACACTCCAGCACCACGAACACCCCGGCATAGCGCGGCTTCAACGCGCATCCCAATCCCGCCAAAGCCCCGGCCGCCAGGGCTGCGGCCAGGGACGGCTGCTTGCCATCCAGCGAGCGGGCGTAGATCGCGAGATAGGGCAGAAAGGCGGCAACCAGAAGGTGCTCGCGCTGTCCAAGATCGCCGGCCGGCAACAGCAGCAGCAGCGAGCCGATGACGGCAAACACCGGCAGGCGATTGGCGAACATGCCGCCTTCCGCCCGCAACAGGCAGGCGGTCCACCACGCGCACCCCAGCACCGAGGCTACGAACACCGGCATGACGGTGAACTGCGGCGCCACGTCAAGCCAGCGGGCGATTTCCAGCGGCACCGCGGAAATCCACACAATCAGCGGCGGGTTGACCTCGACGACATCGACATAAAGCTCCCGCCCGGCCATCCAACGCCTCGCCACATATAGCAGCCAGGCAATGTCGTCCTTCAGCGGCGACCGCAGGGCGATGAACATCACCACCCCGAGGACAGCCGTTAGGACCAGGACGCTGATGACAGACGTCAACGACCCAGGACCAGGGTTGGGCTGGCCGGTTGCACGGCCGCGATCGGACATCATCAGGGGCTGATTCTGGGGCTAATGATTAAAAAACGTGCGAAGACCGCACGCTTTGTTGCCACAGCGTTAGAGCTGAGCCAAGTGTTTTAATCGTGGCCATTGTTCGCCAAATTGATGAAAGTCGTGTCTTCGGCCGATAAGGAGGACCTCAAAGGCTCGTGATACCGAATCTGGCGCTTGGCGGAACGAGGTGTTATCCCGCGTCACCCCCCGAGGGAGCAACGACGATGGAGGACGTCCGAGAGGATTTTCACCGCGTTCTTTGACCCTGATGGCAGTAGAAGGTATCCGCGCCATCAGTTTTTCATCGGTGGCCGACGGTCGGGAAACACCTGGTTTCGACGGGAGACCGTATGCCTCAAACAGGCACTACCGCTCCAACAGGGCGGCGATCCGTCGAGCAACCTGTAGTTGTGAATAGGGCTTGTCGATCAGTTTCACCCCGGGAACCTTGATCGCCACGCCGCGGCTGGCATTGTAACCGGAGGTCAACAAAACCGGGACATCCGGGTAGTGCGCCCGAAACCATTCCGCGAGCCCGAAACCGTCCATCCGCCCGGGCATGCGAACGTCGCTGAACACCACGTTGACCGGGCCGGCCTCGCTGACGGCCGTAATCGCCTCCGCCGCGTCGCCCGCTTCCAGCACATTATACCCGCAATCTCGCAAATATTCCGCGATCGGCATCCGCACCATCATCTCGTCCTCGACGACCAGGACGGTCGGCATGGTCTGGTTTGTCGGATTGCTGTGGTGGGGCATGGTCATCATATTCATAGCCGCAGATGTAAGCGCGGCCCCCCCCGAATGGGCGTACGCGGGCGGCAACTTGTCGTGATGCCACACTATTTTCGCCGCAACCGTGCGGCATCATCCAGTTCACGTTGCGCCCGCCGATCGGCTTCGGCGCGGGCGGCGGCGGTCCTTTCGGCAACAAGGCGATCCACCGCCTCGGCCGCCAGCCGCGCTTCCATTAGCCGCCCGCGCGCGGCGGCTGACCTCGCTTCGGCCTCCGCCAGGGCAGCGGCGGAACGCAGCCGTTCCGTCCGGAGGTGCTGCCGCCTCGCCAGGAAGATGTCAAGAAACCGCAGGCGATCCGCCGGGCCATCACCGCTGTCGCCGTCCAGCGCGAGCGCCGCGTCGATCGAGCGGACCGTTCCGGCCGCTGCCGCCTCCGACGCCAGGCAGTCCGCCAGCTCCTGACGCATGCGATCAACCTCACGCAGACGCAACGCCAGGAGACGTCTCAGAGAGTCGCCCGCCACGCGTTACGCCACCGGCCGTTGTGCCGGGGCTTCCAGCGCCAACCTCAGGCGCTCGAAGGAGTCGGCGAACCCGGTGGTTTCGTCGCGCGCCTGACGCAGCACGTCCTCGATCAGCGGCGTCAGGCGCAGCGCCTCATCCACCGCCGCATCTGTGCCGGCGCGATAGGCGCCGAGCCGCACCATGTCGGCCATCTCCGCCTGCAGCGCCAGGATCGCCCGCGCCCGGCGGACCAGATCGGCTTGCTCCCGATCCAGCACCGAGGCGGCGGTGCGCGACAGGCTGCGCAGCACGTCGATGGCCGGATAGCGGCCGCCCTCGGCGATGCGGCGGTCCATCACGATGTGCCCGTCCAGGATGCCGCGCACCGCGTCGGCCACCGGCTCGTTGTGATCGTCGCCCTCGACCAGCACGGTGAACAGCCCGGTGATCCGGCCGGCACGGCCATCCGGCCGCGGGATGCCCGGCCCGGCACGCTCCAGCAGCCGCGGCAGTTCGGCGAACACGCCGGGCGGATAGCCCCGCGTCGCCGGCGGTTCGCCCAGCGACAGGCCAATCTCCCGCAGCGCGAGGCAGAAGCGGGTGACGCTGTCCATAAGAAGAAGCACGGACTTGCCCTCGTCGCGGAAATGCTCGGCGATGGTCATGGCGGTGTAGGCGCATTGCCGGCGCATCAGCGGCGACGCATCGGAGGTGGCCACCACGACCACGGCACGCGCCAGGCCCTGCTCGCCAAGGTCGTCCTCGATGAACTCCCGCACTTCCCGGCCGCGTTCGCCCACCAGTCCGAGCACCACGACGTCGCAGGCCGTGCCGCGCGTCAGCATCGCCAGCAGGGTGGACTTGCCGACGCCGGAGCCGGCGAACAGCCCGAGCCGCTGACCTTCCCGGCAGGTCGCGAAACAGTTCAGCGCCCGCACCCCGAGATCGATGCGCGGACCAAGCCGGGCGCGCAAGGTTGCCTCCGGCGGGGCCGCGCGTGTCGGCCGCATGGCCATGCCGCCGAGCAGGATGCCTTTGCCGTCGAGCGGCGCACCGAGCGGATCGATGACCCGGCCAAGCCAGGACGGTGCGACATCGAGCATGCCGCTGTACTGATTGACCAGTCTCGCCGGCGCGCCGTGCGTCAGGCCGTCCAGCGGCCCGAACGCCATCGCCTGCAACGCGCCGCCGGAGAAGCCGATGACCTCCGCCGGGATACTGCGCCCGTCGCGCGTCTCCAACACCAGCCGATCGGCCATGGCGGCGGTGCCGGTGAGGCCTTCGATGTCCACGCGAAGGCCGAGGAGATGGCTGACGGTCCCCTGAGGCCGGGCGATTTCCATGCGGCGCAGGCGCGCCCTTGCCGCAATAACTCTTTCACCGAGACTCAGAACCATAAATAAGATGCCTTTGTCTCTTTAATAGGTATTATGGGCCAGATTTGTATCTAAAAGCGGGAATACGGATGTATTCCGAGAAAAATACTCCTGTAGGATGAAAATTCAATAGCCAAAGACACGCTATGGTGGTATTAATCAATTCACTATTCATTAAGGAGGAGCTATGCGCATCCTGCTGGTAGAAGACGATCCCGTCGCGGCTCGCAACATCATGCAGATGTTGAAAGCCGCCGGCGCGGTCGCGGACCTGACCGAGGGCGGCGAGGACGCGCTCGAGCTGCTGCGCCATTATGAGTACGATATTGTCGTCCTGGACCTTGCGCTGACCGACATCGAGGGCCTGGAGGTCGTCCGGCGGATGCGGATTTCCCGCAACGACACCCCGGTCCTGGTGCTGTCGGGGCTGACGATGCCGCAGGCGCGGGTCAAGGCGCTCAGCCTGGGCGCGGACGATTTCATCATCAAGCCGTATGACAAGGCGGAATTGCTGGCGCGCATGCAGGCGATCGTCCGGCGCAGCAAGGGCTTCAGCCAGCCGACGGTGCGGATGGGACGGCTGGCGCTGAACCTCGACAGCCGGGAGGTCTCGGTCGATGGCCGCGACGTGCACCTGACCGGGAAGGAGTATGCGATCCTGGAGCTGCTGGTTCTGCGCAAGGGGATGGTCCTGACGAAGGAGGCGTTCCTGAACCATCTTTACGGTGGGTTGGATGAACCGGAGGTTAAGATCATCGACGTTTTTGTATGCAAACTGCGAAAAAAGCTCTCCCGCGCCGGAGCCGACGGGATCATCGGCACGATCTGGGGACGCGGCTACATGCTGCGGGAGCAGGCGATGCCGGACCTGTTCGGGCCGGCCTTTGATCAGATCCGCCTGGGCCCGGAGCTGTCGCCGATGCTGTGAGGGATATCCACCGCCGCTCGGCCTTCTGCTACGATGCGGGACGTCGCAAGGAGGCTGGCGATGGATTGGAAAGAGTATCCGCTGGTGGAAGTGGTGCCCGGCAAAATGTCGGGTGCGCCCGTCATCGTGCGGTCAAGGGTCCGGCCGGATGATCTGATCGCCAATCGCGAGGAAGGTCCGGAATGGCTGGGGCGGACAATTTCAGCCTTCCGCTCGGGACCGTGCGAACGGTCCTTGCTTTCTACGAACGCAATTTGAACTTTGCGGATCGCCCATGACAAGCCATGAACACCTGGCCCACCCGAAAGGTGAATTTCTAAGCATCCCGGCGCCCCCGTTCGCACAATAGCCTGGCCCTCAGCACCGCCGCCGGGCGGCTCGGAAAACTAGCCGCCCACCCGCTCGTCCGAATTGACCCCCAACTGCTTCAGCTTCCGGTGCAGCGCGGACCGCTCCATCCCGACGAACTGCGCCGTCCGGGAAATATTACCCCCGAACCGCAGCAACTGCGCATGCAGATACTGCGTCTCGAACAGATCCCGCGCCTCCCGCAGCGGCAGCGACATGATGTCCGCCGTCGGGTCGATATTCAGCAGCGCCGGCGCGCGGGAGCCGATCTCGGGGGGCAGCATGTCCGCGCGGATGGGATCGCTGGCCTGCCCGGGAGCCATGATCAGCAGCCAGTCCATCAGGTTGCGCAACTGACGCACATTCCCCGGCCAATCATACGCCTGAAGCGCCGCCAGCGTATCCGCCGACAGCGCCCGCACCGGAATCCCGGAACTCTCAGCCGATCGGCTGATGAAATGCTGGGCCAGGCTTGGCACGTCCTCCCGCCGCTCCCGCAGCGCAGGGATCTTCACCGGCACCACCGCCAGCCGGTAGTACAGATCCTCCCGGAACCGGCCGGCCGCGATCTCCGCCTGCAAGTCCCGGTTCGTCGTGGACAGCACCCGCACATCCACCTTCACCCGGGACGAACCGCCCAGCCGCTCAAAGGTCTGGTCCTGCAGCGCGCGCACGATCTTGCCCTGGGTCTCCAGCGGCATGTCGGAGACCTCATCCAGCAGCAGCGTGCCGCCATGCGCCCGCTCCAGCACGCCGGCGCGGCGCGGATGAGTCGTCGGATCGCTGCCGGCCTCCAGCCCGAACAGCTCCTCCTCGAACCGCCCGGGGTTCAGGGTGGCGCAGTTCATCACCACGAATGGCCCGGTGCTGCGGCGGGACCGCGTGTGAATCATCCGCGCCACGACCTCCTTGCCCGAGCCGGCGGGTCCGGAGATCATCACCCGCGACCCCGTCGGCGCCACCCGCTCCACCTGTGATCGCACCTGCGCAATCAGCGAGGACTCCCCGGTCAACGTCGCTTCCGGCCCCGCGCGCAGCCGCAGCTCGGCGTTCTCCCGCTCCAGCGCCGCGGCTTCCAGGGCGCGGCGCACCACCAGCAGCAGCCGATCGGACTGGAACGGCTTTTCGATGAAGTCGTAGGCGCCCTGCTGGATCGCGCCGACGGCCATCTCGATCGTGCCGTGGCCGGAGATCATCACCACCGGCACCGCCGGCTCCTCCGACTGGAACGCCTCCAGGATGCCCAGCCCGTCCATGCGGCTGCCTTGCAGCCACACGTCCAGCACCACCAGCGACGGACGCCGGTTGCGGAACGCCGCGATCGCCGCCTCGGCATCGCCGGCGCCGCGGGTTTCGTAGCCCTCGTCGCGCAGGATCCCCTCGATCAGCAGGCGGATATCCGGTTCGTCGTCGATGATCAGGATGTCATGCGCCATGGGGCACCTGCTTCAGCTCGGCGTTCGCCGTTGTTGTCTCCGGGGCGGCCGTGGCCGGGGTCCGCGGCAAAATAAGGCTCGCCACGGCTCCCGGGCCCTGAGGCGCATCGGCCAGGGTCACCGCGCCGCCGTGGTCTTCCATGATCTTTTTCACGATCGCCAATCCCAATCCGGTTCCCTTCGGCTTATGAGTCACATAGGGCTCGGTCAGCCGGGCACGGTCTTCCTCCGGCAGGCCGACACCGTCGTCGGCCACCGAAATCCGCACCTCATCATCAAGATCTTCCACCGTCAGCGCTATATGCGAAGCGCCATCGCGCATCGCCACCGCATCCGCCGCGTTCTGCAACAGGTTGGTAAGCGCCTGCCGCAGCATGCGCTTGTCGCACGGGACAATCGGTCCGCGCTCCGGAATACTCGTCGTCCACTGGATGCCCGGCCGGGCGGTCTTCTGCAGCACCAGCGCGTCCCGGGCGATGCGGCCCGCGTCCTCCGGCTTGATCACCGGGTGCGGCATGCGCGCGAAGGCTGAGAACTCATCCACCATCCGGCCAATGTCGCCGACATGCTTGATGATGGTGTCGGCGCACTGCGCGAACGTCTCCGGATCGGACTGGATTTCCTTGGCGAAGCGCCGCTTCAGCCGCTCAGCCGAAAGCTGGATCGGCGTCAGCGGGTTCTTGATCTCGTGCGCGATGCGCCGGGCCACGTCGGCCCAGGCGGCCTTGCGCTGAGCGGACTGCAACTCGGTGATGTCGTCGAAAGTGACGACGAAGCCGTCGGTGCGGCCGCCTGACAGTTCGGCGCCAATGCGGACCAGCAGGATGCGCCGGTGGTTGGCCGGCCCGGTCTGGATTTCCGCTGTCCGCGCCTTGTCCGGGGAGGCCGCGGCCTCATTGAACAGCGGCGCGAATTCCGGGACGATCTCCGCCAGCGGATGGCCGATGGCGGCGAGCAGGTCCAGACCCAGCAGCTCATCGGCGGCGCGGTTCGGCAGTTCGATGCGTCCCTGCGCATCCAGCCCGATGACGCCCGCCGAGACGCCCGACAGCACCGTTTCGGTGAAGCGGCGGCGTTCGTCGATCTGGCTGTAGGCGTCCATCAGCTCGGTGCGCTGCGCTCCGAGTTGGCCGGTCATGCGGTTGAAGGCGCGCGACAGCCCGGCCAGTTCGTCGCCGGTCGCGGCCTCCTCCACCCGGACGGCAAGGTCGCCGCTTCGCACGCGTTCCGCCGCGTTGATCAGCATGCCGACCGGCCGGGCGATCTGGTTGGCCATGATCAGGCCGATAAGTCCGGCCGCCAGAAGCACCAGCAGCGCGACGATCGCGAAGATCCAGGCGAAGGCGATCTGCAGCCAGGACCGGTTCTGGTCGAGCCGCTGATATTCCGCGACCGCCTGTTCGGTCCGCTGCATATACCCCAGAATCGCCGGATCGATCGGCCTGCCGATCAACAGGATCAGGGGAGGCGTCGATTCCAGCCGCACGACCGCCTTGACCCGGGTGCTGTCGCCCGCATTCAGCACCGCGACATCGCCGCGCAATGCCTGCTGGATCGCATCCTGCGGCGGCGCCTCGACCCCCATGCCGACGAAGATGCCGGCCGCGGCCAGCACCTGCCCGGTCGTCGGCTCGAAGATCACCGCCTCGGTCAGGCCGCGCAGCGTCGTCTGCGTCTCCAGCACCTCCGCGAACACCGTCGGATCCGCGGACAGGAACCGGCCGGCGCGGGCCAGGTCGTTGGCCATCTCCAGCGCGACCGAGCGGATGTTGTTGCGATGCTCCTCCAGGTAGCCGCGCGAAACCTGGAGCGATTCCGCCAATGAGGCGCGCACCGGGTCGTTGAACCAGGACTGGATGCCGAAGTGGAAGAACGCGACGGCGAAGCAGGCGACGACGATGGTGGGCGCGACGGCGATGCCGCTGAACAGGAACACCAGGCGGACATGCAGGCGCGATCCGGCGGAGCCGCGCCGCCGCTCCACCCAGACCCGTGTCAGCCGCCCGGCCAGCACCGCGCCCAGCATCAACAGCATGGACATGTTCGCCAGCACCAGGCCGACGGTGACGCCCGGCTTCCAGCCCAGCGGCGAGCCGCGCGCCAGGATGATGAAGGTGGCCAGCCCCACCATGAAGGCCAGCGCGGTCAGGGCGAGCGTGAAGCCCTTGCCGAGCACGAAATCGCCGAACTGTCCGAACCTGGAAGATCGCGGTTCCGAAATGATGTTCGGCGCGGTGCGGCGCTTGAAAGTGGTCCGCGGTGGGGAGACTTTCATATCGTCCGGCATCGGGGACCTGCCGCCATCACATCAGCCCTCGCACCACCGGAATTTCGAGATCCCGGATCTTCTTGCGCAGGGTGTTCCGGTTCAGCCCGAGCATCGACGCCGCCTTGATCTGGTTGCCCCGCGTCGCGGCCAAAGTCAGGCGGATCAGCGGCCGCTCCACCTCGGCGATGATCTTGTCGTAGACGTCGGTAATGCCCAGCCCGTCATTATGCGCGGCGAGAAACTCCTTGATATGCCGCTCCACCGCGGTCGACAGCGACTCCGGCCCGTTCGGCGCCGATGACGGGCTTGCGGGTCCGGCCATCGGCACCGGGTCGGTCAGTTCTACGGCCACCGTGTCGGCGCTGATCACTTCGTCCGGACACAGGGCCGCGAGCCGCCGCATCAGGTTCTCCAGTTCGCGCACGTTGCCGGGCCAACTGTGCTGCTTCAGCCGGTCGATCGCGCCCTGGTCGAGGCTCTTGAACGGCAGACCGTCCTCCCGCGCGCGCTCAAGGAAGTGGCTGGCCAGTGAAGGAATGTCCTCCGCCCGCTCCCGCAACGGCGGCAGGCGGATCGGAACGACGTTCAGGCGATAGAACAGGTCCTCTCGGAACAGCCCCTGGCGGATCGAGGTGCGCAGGTCGCGATGCGTCGCGGCGATGATGCGGACATTGGCCTTTATCGGCTGACGGCCGCCGACGCTGGTGAACTCGCCCTCCTGCAAAACGCGCAGCAGCCTGGTCTGCGCTTCCGGCGGCATATCGCCGATTTCGTCCAAAAACAGGGTGCCGCCGTTGGCCTGCTCAAAACGGCCCTGGCTGCGATTGGTGGCGCCGGTGAAGGCGCCCCGCTCATGCCCGAACAGCTCGCTTTCGATCAGTTCGCGCGGGATGGCGGCCATGTTGATCGCAACGAACGAACCGGCCCGGCGTTTCCCGTAATCGTGCAGCGCGCGGGCAACAAGCTCCTTGCCTGTGCCCGATTCGCCATTGATCATCACCGTCAGGTCAGCCGTCGTAAGCCGTGCGATCGTCCGGTAGATCTCCTGCATCGAGGCGCTGCGGCCGATAAGCGGCAAGCGTTCCTCGCTGTCCCTGGCTTCCGCGACGGTAATCGCCGGCTCCGTTGGCGCGGCGAGCGCGCGGCCGACAACCGACAGCAGTTCGCGCAGGTCAAAGGGCTTAGGCAGATACTCGAACGCCCCCCGCTGGGTCGCCTTCACCGCGGTGATCAGGGTGGACTGGGCGCTCATGACCACCACCCGCAAATCCGGGCGGATGCGCTTGATGCGCGGGATCAGGTCCAGGCCGTTCTCATCCGGCATCACCACGTCGGTGATCACAAGGTCCCCTTCCCCATCCTCTACCCACCGCCACAATGTCGCGGCATTCCCGGTACTACGCACCTGGTAGCCAGAGCGCCCGAGAGCCTGGGTCAGAACCGTCCTTATCGAACGGTCGTCGTCGGCAATCAAAACCGTGGGCAAAGTCATTGATCGGCGTCTTTCTCGGTCACCACCGGCAGGTGGAGGCGGAATTCCGTGCGGCCGGGACGGCTGTCGACCTCGATAAGGCCGCCATGGTCACCGACGATCTTGGCGACCAGCGACAGCCCAAGGCCGCTGCCGGTCGATTTCGAGGTCACGAAGGGCTCGAACAGATGGGGTCTGATGTCTTCCGGGATGCCCGGCCCGTTGTCGCGGACGGCAACGAACAGCGGCAGGTCCATGCGCACGGTGCTGCCGGGAATGGCCACGCGCACGCCGTGCTGGAATCCGGTGGACAGGATGATTTCGGGGTGAGCGGCGCCTTCGCTGGACGCCGCCTCGGCCGCGTTCTTGACCAGGTTGAGGATCACCTGGATCAGTTGGTCGCGATTGGCCCAGACCGGCGGCAGGGACGGGTCATACAGTTCGTGGAAGCGGACATGCGCGGCGAAACCGGTCTGCGCGAGCTTCCGGACATGCTCCAGCACCCGATGAATATTCACCGCCGTTCGTGCGATCGGCTTTTCGCCGAATGCCTCCATGCGGTCCACCAAAGCGCGGATGCGGTCCGCCTCGTCGCGGATCAGTTCGGCGAGTTCCCGGTCCGCGGGGCCGACGCTGGCCTCCAGAAGCTGGGCGGCGCCGCGTATGCCGGACAGCGGGTTCTTCACCTCATGCGCCAGGATTGCCGCCATGCCGGAAACGCTGCGGGCGGCGCCGCGGAACGCCAACTGGCGATCCAGCGCGCGGGCGGCGGAGGCATCCTGCATGACCAGCAGAACATATCCCGGCTCGTCCGGCAGCGGCGATCCCTGCACGGTGATGCCGCGCTTCTGCAGGCGCGGGCTGTCGAGGTCGAGGTCATGGTCGGAGATGGTGGCTTCGGTGTTGCGCACCTGCTCGATCAGCAAAAACACCGGATTGTCCAGCGGGATCAGGTCGTGCAACCGCGTCTGGCCGAGGCTGGCGGCGGAGGTGCCGAGGAACTGCTCCGCCGCCTGGTTGACGTGGCGAAAGCGGTTGTCCGGGTCGATCAGCATGACCGGGACCGGCAGCGCGCCCAGAATCGAGGCGGCATCACCCGCCTTGGCGCGGGCCAGCAGCCGGGAGGCGCGGGTGACCGCGCCGATCATGCGGCCTCCCGCGAGTCGGCATCGTCGTTCGTGGCGGCGTGGGCGCGCGTCGCGCCGCGGGCGACCAGCGGGTCGTAGAAGCTGTTGATCAGGCGCAGCACGGAGTCTGCGTCCGGCAGGCGGTTCATGGTGGCGCGGAACTCGGCGGACCCGGGCAGGCCGCGGGAATACCAGGACAGGTGCTTGCGGGCGAGGCGCACCCCCGGGCCGGCGCCGAACTGGCTCAGCATCAGGTGGTAATGGCCGAGCAGGATGTCCTTCTGCTCCGCCAGCGACGGATCGGGCAACCGGATGCCGGTGCGCAGGAAATGCGCGGCGTGGGCAAGGAACCAGGGGCGGCCGTAGCAGCCTCGGCCGATCATAATGCCGTCGGCGGCGGATTGGACCAGGGCGGCGGCGGCGTCGGATTCGGTCAGGATGTCGCCGTTGACGATGACGGGGATGCCGACGGCTTCCTTGACCAGGCGCACAAAGGCCCAGTCGGCGGTGCCGGTGTAGAATTGCTGGCGGGTGCGGCCGTGCACGGTGACCATGCGGATGCCGCAGTCCTGCGCGATCCGGGCGAGCCGAGGGGCATTCAGGCTGGCGTGGTCCCAGCCCATGCGCATTTTCAGCGTGACCGGGACCTGGACGGCTCTGACGGTCGCCTCCAGGATCGCGGCGGCGGCGGTTTCGTCGCGCATCAGCGCTGACCCGGCGGCCTGGCCGACCGCTACTTTCTTGACCGGGCAGCCGAAGTTGATGTCGATCAGGTGGGCGCCCTTGTCGACCGCCAGACGCGCGGCATCAGCCATCGCGGCCGGGTCGCAACCGGCGAGCTGGACGGCGGAAATGCCCCCATGGCCGTCGATTTCGGCCATGTCGAGCGTTTTGCGGTTCTCCCGGATCATTGCCCAGGAGGCGATCATCTCCGACACCACCATTCCGGCGCCGAGTTGCTTCGCGGTGCGGCGGAAGGGCAGATCGGTGACGCCGGACATCGGTGCCAGGATCACAGGCGTCTCGATTTTGACCCCGCGTCCCAGATCGATTGATCCGAGGGCAGTAGGTGTGATGTGTGAACGACAGTTGCCCATGATTTGGGCAATCTAGCGACACATTTTCCGCCGCGCAATCGCTGATAAGCGTGTGGTCCGGAACTTATGACAGTTGAGCGGCGTTGGTTTCCCGTGTCATGGCCGGGCCTGGCTCGGCCAGACCCGACTGGCCGTGCGTGTTGAGAAAAAGGCATGGATTGCCGGACTAAATCCGGCCATGACACAAGAGGACTGCGGCAATCCAGGAGAGTGCCATGGCACGCGCGGCATCGTCGCAACGGGACACCTCGATCCGAACATACCAGTCCAAGCGCGATTTCACCGCATCGTCGGAACCCGCGCCCGGCCCGCGCAAGGGCAAGGCGGGGGCGCCGATATTCGTCGTGCAGAAGCACCAGGCGCACCGCGCCGGCCTGCACTGGGACTTCCGTCTCGAACACAACGACGTGCTTTGGAGCTGGGCGGTGCGCAAGGGCCCCTCCATGGACCCCGCCGACAAGCGCATCGCCGTCCATGTCGAGGACCATCCCCTCGACTACGCCGATTTCCAGGGCACGATTCCGGACGGCCATTACGGCGCCGGCACGGTGGAAACCTGGGACCGCGGCACGTGGGAAGCGCTGATCGACCCGGACGACGGCCTGCGCGACGGCGAGATCAAGTTCGTGCTGTCCGGCCAGCGGCTGCACGGCAAGTTCACGCTGGTGCGGCTGAAGCCGAAACCCGGGCAGCGCGGGCGGCAGGACAACTGGCTGCTGATCAAGGGCCGCGATGCGGACGAACAGCCCGGTGCCGATGCCGAAACTTTGGAAGCCGCCGTCGCGCCCCCGGGGAAGAAGCGGCGGACCAAGGCGCTGACCATCCCCGGCGCCGTGCGCGGCACGTTGCCGGAAAAGCTGGCGCCGCAGCTTGCCTCGGTGGCGGATGAGCCGCCGGAGGCGGAGGGCTGGCTGACCGAGGTCAAGTTCGACGGCTACCGCATCCTCGCTTTCCTCGACCACGGCAAGGTGCGGCTGCTGACGCGCAACGGCAACGACTGGACCGACCGCCTGCCCGCGGTGGCCAAGGCCGTCGGGCAGCTTTACGTGGACTCCGCGCTGCTGGACGGCGAACTGGTGGCGCTTGACAAGGACGGGGTGTCCTCGTTCCCCGCCTTGCAGGCGGCGTTGTCGGGCGGCCATGACGAAACGCTGGTGTTCTACCTGTTCGACCTGCTGCACCTGGACGGCTGGGACCTGCGGCCCTGCGCATTGCGCGACCGCAAGCAGCGGCTGAAGGGAATCGACACCTGGCACGGCATGCTGCGCTACAGCGACCACCATGAAGGCGACGCCTTTCGGATGCGCCAAGCCGCCTGCCGGATGAAGCTGGAAGGCATCATCTGCAAGAAGGCGGAGGGCCGGTATCGCTCCGGCCGCGGCCATGACTGGCTAAAGGTCAAGTGCGCCGGCCGGGAGGAGCTGCTCGTGTTGGGCTGGACCGAACCGGCGGGCAGCCGGACCGGATTGGGGGCGCTGCACCTGGGTTATTACGATGCCGGCGGCCATCTGCACTACGCAGGCGCCGTGGGCAGCGGGTTTTCCGACGAGACCCTGGAAACCTTGCGCGATCGGCTGGACGGTTTGGGCAGCGCGCCGCCGTGCAGCCTGATGATCGCGGGCGACGATCTGGAGCGCATCATCCACTGGGTGCGGCCGGACCTGATCGCGGAGGTCTCCTTCACCGCGTGGTCCGGCGCGGGCCGGGTGCGGCACGCGGTGTTCCTGGGTTTGCGTGAGGACAAGACAGCCGGAGATGTCGTGCGGGATGTCGCCGATCCGGATAGCGAGCGGCGGGCGATCAATCCGAGGGACTTTGCCGGTTCGGCCAGGCGGAAAGGTCCGGTCGTCGCCGTGCCACCGAAGCGCGGGCCTGTCCGCGCCGCCGCCGCCCGGACCAGCAGCGCCATCGTGACGGCAAAGGCGCCTCGGGCGCGGACCGAGACGATCGAGGGGGTGACGCTGACCCATCCCGACCGGTCGCTGTGGCCGGGGATCACCAAGCGCGATCTGGCGGAGTATTGGGAGGCGGTGGCCGACTGGGCGCTGCCGGGGCTGGCGCACCGGCCGTTGGCGATCGTGCGGTGCCCCGAAGGCGTCGACGGCGAGCACTTCTTCCAGAAGCACGGCCACGGCACGATGCCACCCGGCATCCGGGAGGGCACCGCCGACAAAGCGCCGTTCCTGGCCATCGACGGGCTACAGGGGCTCGTGGCGATGGCGCAAATGTCGGCCATCGAACTGCATGTTTGGGGGGCCACGGAAGATGACCCGCTGCATCCCGATCAGCTTGTCTTCGACCTCGATCCCGGGGAGGGCGTGAAGACGCCGCAGATCGTTGCTGCGGCGCTGGACATGCGCGACAGGCTGGAGGCGTTGGGGCTGGCGTCTTTCTGCCGCACCAGCGGCGGCAAGGGTCTGCATGTCGTCGTGCCGCTGGCGCCGGAGCAGCCCTGGGACCCGGTGCGGGCGTGGTGCAAGCGTTTCGCCGAGCAGGCCAGCGATGCCGCCCCCGACAAATACCTCGCTCATGTCAAAATAGCCGATCGGCGGGGGCGGATATTGATCGATTGGCTGAGAAACGGATTGGGATCCACGGCGGTCGCGTCGTTCTGCCCCCGCGCGCGGCCGGGGGCGGGGGTGGCGACGCCCTTGGCATGGAAGGAAGTGACGCCGAAGCTGGATTTGCAGGCGTTCACGCTCCGGACCGTGCCGGAGCGGTTGGAGCGGTTGAAGACAGACCCCTGGGACGGGTTCGGCGCAGCGCGGCGGGTTTTGCCGGCGCCGAAAATGCAGGATCCCGGCCGGAAAGCGGCGACGCGTCCGGCGGGAAAGGCGACGATCGTGACCGCAAAGGCGCCCCGGTCGAGGGGAAAGAGATAGGCTTAATGGGTTTGCGAGGCGACTGCCCCTGACCGTCATGGTGCGCGGAGGCGCACCATCCACGCCTTCTGCCGGTTTCGGCAAAGGCATGGATGCCGACCTTCGTCGGCATAACGGTTCCGCGCTCCGCGGGGCATCGGGTAGCAAGGCAGCTCAACCGGCGCCATATCCGCCTCGCGAAACCGGTTGCCGAAACCCTTCACTTTCCCTGCATCCGCTCGGCCAGGCGAAGATCCTTTGTATTGAGCGCGGTCTGCCGCTCGCCGGTGATCAGTTGGACGCCGACACGGTACGTCAGGTAGGACCACAGCCACCCCAGCATGACCGCAATCCGGCTCCGCGTGCCCAGCATGAAGAAGACGTGCACGGCGCCCCACAGCCACCAGGCGACGGCGCCCGAAAGCCTCACCCGGCCGAAATCAGCGACCGCCTGCCGTCGCCCGATGGTGGCCAGGCTGCCGGGCGACCGATAGCGGAACGGCGGCGGCGGCGCATGGCCGCGCAGCCTGGCCCGCAGCACCGAAGCGACATAGACGCCGCCCTGCTTGGCGGCCGGAGCGACCCCGGGCACGGTTGATCCATCCAAAGCGACCGCCGCCGTGTCACCAATCGCAAAAACATCCGGCCATTCCGGCATCGAAAGATCGGCTGACACCTTCAGCCGCCCGGCGCGATCGGGCTGCTGGTTCAGCCACATCGCGGCAGGCGAGGCGACCACGCCAGCCGCCCAGATGATGGTCGCCGCCTCGATACGCGTTCCGTTCACCACCGCTCCGGCTGCATCGATGTCTTCGACGCGACTGCCGACGCGCACGTCAACGCCGAGGCTTTCGAGCGCCCGGCGGGCGGCGGCCGAAAGCGGCTCGGGAAACGACGGCAGCACGCGCTCCCCCGATTGCACCAGAATGATGCGCGCACGGGCCGGATCGATCCGGCGATATTCGCCGGCAAGGCCGTGCCTGGCCAGCTCCGCGACCGCACCCGCGAGTTCAACGCCGGTCGGGCCGCCGCCGCAGATGATGAAGGTGAGGCATCTGGCCTGCTCCTCGGGGTCCTCGGTCAGTTCGGCCTTTTCGAATGCCCCGAGAATCCGCCCGCGCATGGCGACGGCATCCTCGACGAATTTGAGGCCGGGCGCGTGGGCCGCCCAGCGATCATTGCCGAAATAGCCGTGGCTGGCTCCCGATGCGAGCACCAGGTAGTCGTAGCCGATCTCGCGGCCCTCGACGTGAACGACGCGGCGGACCGGATCGACCCCGGTGACCGTCCCGCAGAGGGCCGTCACTTCCGGATCATCGCGGAAAACCGAACGGATCGGTACCGCAATATCTCCCGGCGACAGGCTCGCCGTGGCGACCTGATACAGCAGCGGCTGGAACAGGTGATAGTTTCGACGATCAATCAAGGTGACGCGGACCCGCTCGCGGCGCAGACCGCTGGCGCACGCCATGCCCCCAAATCCCGCGCCGACGATCACGACATGCGGCGCGTCGTCGTCCGGACGCCGCGGCCCTTCAGCCAGCGCCGCCAGCAGCAACCGGTCCAGCGACAGCGCCCCCGGGCCGGACACCGCCAGCAAGGCAAGCAAAAACGGAGCATAGAGGCTGATCCCTTCGGCGGGAGCCATCATCCAGGTCCCCGACAGGGCGAGCAGCAGCACGCCGGCCGCGACCGGGGTCGCCACGCCTGCGGCGAGAATGACCGCCATCGGCCACGCCAGCAGCCTCGGCAGCGCCGCCATGGTCCCGACCGGAAAGAATGCCTCGGGCAGCGGCAAACCGGCCACCACGGCGGCGAGCCAAAGACGCAGCAGCAGGCGAAACCACGGGCCGGCCGCCCGCTCGAGCCAGCCGCCGAACGCGACAGCCTCAGCCGCCAGCGGCAGCGCGCTTTCACCGACGCCCTTGGCAAACAGGCGATCGAGCGACAGAGGACCGGGGCCCTGAATAACGTACCAGGCGAACAAGGCCGCCCAGAATAGATTCTCATCCAGACGCTGGTAGCTGAACTGGATCACGAGCGACAGCAGCAGCATCGCAAGGGCCGCCGGCCGGGTAAAGAGACCAGCCGCCAGAAGAATCGATCCGCCAACTTCGATGGCTGCGCCTAGAACGGCCGCGATCCCCGGATCGAGCCAGCTCACCGGGTATTCCTGATGCGCCAGTATCAGCGCGAGCGGCCAGTTCCCGAGTTTCAGCATGCCGGAGGTGAAGAACGCGCCGGCAAGGGAAAGCCGCACGAACAGATCGACAAAAGGCGCGGCTAGGCGCAACCCGGTCCGGGCCACGCCGATGGCGGCGCGCAAAGGCACCTGCACGGCGGCGCTCACGCGAGCCGCCCGCGATCGAGCGCGCCGGGCGACACGGCGCCGGGCACCTGCGCGATCACGCTCAGCACACAACCCGCCCACAACACGTGGTCCCACCGGTTCTCAGGATGGCCGAATATCCCGATGACCGCCGTCATACCACTCCGAATAACCGGGCCAGGCGACCAGGACGGGATATTGATCAAGATATTCAGGCCATAGTCACTGCGTTGAAGCCGGCTGGATCTTGAGGACATTGCCGCGATCTCCTTTGTTAGCACAATAATCATTGCTTGAGCATGACGGCATGCCCGTCCGGATCGAGCACCTGGACGGCGCGGATATCCCTGGGCAGTTGCACGATCCCGGGGGACACGAAGCGAACGCCTGCCTGGTCCAGCGCCGACACCATCTCGTCCAACGACTCAACCTTGAGCACCACATGCGCGTGCCAAAGATCATTCGCGTGCGTATCAGGCGGCGGCGGCCGACCGGTGGAGGGCGACCGGTAGTCGAGCAGCTCAATGCCCGGGCCGTCAGCCGAGGCCGGCCGCAGCCCGGTAATGCGCACCATTACGGCAAAAGTCCCGTCGAGGTGTTCCTGGGCAGGGCCACGATTGACCACCTCGTAAGCCACCTTCATGCCGAGCAGCCTGGCGTAGAAGGCTTCGCTCGCCTTGGTGCTCGAGACACTGATCGCGGTGTGGTCGATCCCCAATGTGGGACCCGAAGCGGAACCGCGCGACCAGACCGGACGCCCCTGCCTGGGCGGAAAACAGATCAGCTCCAGCGAATGCCCGTCCGGATCGCGGAACTTGAAGGCGCGCACCCGACCGTCCTCCTCAGGCAGGGTCTGCGGGCCGTCCGTCGAAATCGGCAGAAATCGCGTCGTTCGCAAGCGGGCATAGGCGGCATCCATGTCGGCGGCGACGATCGCGAAGTGCTGGAACCAGAGATCGTTACTTGCGGCTTGCACCGGGTAACCTCGGCCGGGATCCCGGAACCGGATGAATTCAACCCGGTCGCCGCCGAGTTCCATGGTGAGCGTTTCCGCCGGAACCGGAAGCCCGAGCAGTTCCTCGGTGGCCCTGTCGTCGATGACGCCTCTGCCCACGGTCCGGAATCCCAGGCCGTCCCGATAGAACGCTTCGGTCTGATCGAGATCGGCGACCGTCAGGCTGATTCTCTCGACGTCGGTGACCGCCGCCGGCGCGCTTTGCCCCGAGGCAAGCCAAACAACGGCAAGCAGAGCGAACCGAACAGGCCGGAGGGATGGCCGGGGGCGCCTCATCGGTCGTCTCCCTCAGCGGTGAATTCGGGTGATCGCAGGATGACCTGCAAGCGGATGAGTTCGCCCATCGACCAGGCCTGAAACGGACAGCCGCGCGGCGTATGTGGCGGGTCGCCATCGGCAATCTCGGATACGTGCCCCAGACCCGCCGTCTCGAGGTGAGCCAACAACGGAGCGATGAACCTAGCCCGTGCGGTTGCGGCCACTTCGCGCTTGTTTTTGCTCACCCGCAGCCATGCCTCGACGAACGGCCCAAGCAGCCAGGGCCAGACGGTTCCCTGGTGGTAGGCTGCGTCCCGCTCCAGGGGCGAACCGCCATAGCGGGAGCGATAATCCGGATCATCGGCGCTGAGCGAGCGCAGGCCCATCGGCGTCAACAAACGTTCGGCAACCAGCCGCACGACGCCGGTGGCAACCTCGGCGTCGATGACCTGGAACGGAAGACCGCCGACGGCGAAGATCTGGTTCGGCCGAATCCGCGCATCGACCGCGCCCCGGACATGATCGGCATCGACCACGTCGAACAAACCGCCGGTCTTCGGGTCGGGGAACCGCGCCGCGAATGTTCGGCCTGCGCATTCCCCAAGCGCGGCCCAGCGCGCCGAGCGGGCGCCGGCGATGCGGAGAGCGTTGATCCAGAGCGCCTGGACCTCGACCGGCTTGCCGATGCGAGGTGTGACGACCCACTCGCCAACCTTGGCATCCATCCAGGTGAGTTGCACGCCCTCGACGCCCGCACGCAGCAACCCGTCCTCGTCCGCGGCGATGCCGTAGCGGGTGCCCTGTTGATACGCTGTCAAGATGGTGTCGAACGCATCGTAAAGGCGTGCCGCCAGATGCGGATCGATCGGCTGGTGCATCCTGTCCGCCGCCGCCAACAGTTCGTGGCTGGCGACGATGAACCAGAGCGAACTGTCAACGGCGTTGAACTCCGGCGTGCTTGCGTCATCGAGGAAGCGGTTGGGCAACATGCCCTCGCTGATCCTCGCCACCCAGGCATCCAAGATTTCGGCGGCCTCCGCGAGCCTGCCGCGCGCGATCATCAGGCCGCGCATCGCGATGAACGTGTCCCGTCCCCAATCGGTGAACCATGGGAAGCCCGCCAGCAGCGTCCTGGCGCGACCGCGATCGACCAGATAGCTGTCCGCGGCGACGCCGAAATCACCGGCGACCCGGGCGCGCCTAGAGCGTTCGATCTCAGCCAGATCGCAGGCATGCGCCTCGGGCCGCAGGTTCAGGCCGTCGCCGGCCCGAAGGATCAGCACCGCGTCTCGTCCGGGGTGCAGATCCCATGAAAAGATTCCGGGCGAGGCAAGATCCTCGACATGATCGAGGCCGCGCTCGCGTTCGGCGGTGTAGAGAAAATTGCGGAACCATTGCGGTTCATGCGTGTAGCTGCCGTTCGTCAGGGCGGCGATGGCGGGCAGATCCCTGTAAGGACGCCAGGACACGTTGCCGGCGCGGGTGAACGGGACAAAATTGAACGCGGCGTTCTCCCGGTGCAGCGCATGATAATCGCGCCCCGACAGCAGCGGGCGCAGGCGGAACCGGCATGATCGGCTGCCCGTCAGCAGGCGCCAGCGCAGAACCGTTTCGCACGTATCGCGCGCAACGAAGATTTCCTGCCGAACCGTCATGCCGGCCGAAATCCGGAACGTCCATGTCGGCCAGGGCGTGTGCTCGAACACCACGATCCGCCGCCAGCCGTCGGGATGGAGAATATCGGGGAGGTAAAGGTTGGTGGACAGCGCGACGATTCCGTCATCGGTCTCGACCTCGGCTGCGAGGCCGTTGACCTGAACGACGCGCCCGGTCGGCGGCGTTGTCGCGGTCAGCAGCAACGCCTGGTAACGGCGAGTCCGCGGCCCCCGGACCGGCCCCGAAGCAAAACCGCCCAGCCCATCGGCTTCGAGCCATTCCGGGTCCGATGCGAGGTCGCAAGCGGAAAGATCAGGCGGCTTGGACGGCAGGAAAGCGGTGGGTTGCATTCGCATTCTCCGGCGCGGCCGGCGTTGCTCGCCCGATCATGTCGGGACGCAAACGCCCGCATGGCAAACAGCCGGTCATTCAGCAACGTAGCGAATTGCGTGTCGGATGGCCGGGCATTAACCGCCCGGCCATTTGCGACGAGACGATTCAGCCGCCGCCGCCTTCGCCATTGAACTGCCACTTCGGCAACGCCGCCATTTCCGCCTTCGTTGCGGACATGCTCGCCTTGTCGGCCTTCAGAGAGATGTGGCTGAGCGGGACGACGACCAGCTTTTCCCCCCCACCAACGAACCCGCCGACGGAAAGCACCGCCTGCGGTTCCGACGCCGTATCCTTTACGAGAATATCCTCGAGCTTGCCGATGTCCTCGCCCTGATCGTTGTAGACTTCGGTGCCGACCAGCTTGCTGGCGCGCAGGCTGTGGGTCTGGGCGACCATTGCACTGGGGCTGTGCGACTGGGCCGACGCAGGCGTGACGATGGAAGGAGCGAACATCAGCGCCAGCGCGGCGGCGGTCAGTACTGTAGTGAGCTTTTTCATGTTGTCCTCAGAGTTGTTGCGATGCACCGATAGGTGACACGCTGTGAGCGATAACCTGGTGTTTCCCGGTTTACGTGTTTGTCACGGCGGTCGGTCGATGGCCCCATCCAGGGCGCACCGGGACACTCGCAGACAGCCCCGGGCGGGGGAAATGCCTTTGGGGCATGGTTTGGATGACCCTTCGGCATCGTTGACGGTGTCGCCGGGTCTCTATCGCCGGTTCACCGCGAGCCGGGCCAGCCACGAAGCCGCCGGGCCGGGGAAAGACGGCCGCCGGCAACAACGATGCCGGCGGGTCATCCAAACCATAATCCAACGGCATTTACGCCGCCCGGGGCTATCTGCAAATCTGTCTGCACGCCCGGAACAGGGGCACAGCCCGCCCAGAGCCGGTCCCATCAGGTCGCCGAAGGATCATAGAATGAGCATCGAGCAACAACGGCTGGCCGACTGCACGGCGGCGCCGCCCGGATGGAAGAAATGGGGTCCGTATTTAAGCGAACGGCAGTGGGGAACGGTCCGCGAGGACTACAGCCCGCACGGGAACGCCTGGGACTTCTTTCCGCACGATCATGCCCGCAGCCGCGCATACCGTTGGGGCGAGGACGGCATCGCCGGCTTTTCCGACGACAACCAGATTCTATGCCTGTCGCTTGCGCTGTGGAATGAGCGCGACCCGATCCTGAAGGAGCGCCTGTTCGGCCTGACCAACAGCGAGGGCAATCACGGCGAAGACGTGAAGGAACTTTACTACTATCTCGATGCGACCCCAACGCATTCTTATCTCCGGATGCTCTACAAGTATCCGCAGGCGGCCTTTCCCTACGCCGATCTGGCGGCGGAAAATCGCCGCCGGGGGATCGGCGCGCCGGAATACGAACTGCTCGATACGGGGATCTTCGACGACAATCAGTATTTCGACGTGTTCGTCGAATATGCCCGGGCCAGCGTGGACGATATTCTGATGCGGGTAACGGCGCACAACCGCGGCGACGCGCCAAGTCCTTTGCACCTGTTGCCGCAACTCGTGTTCCGCAATACCTGGAGTTGGAAGCCCGGCCAGCATCGGCCCGCCTTGCGCCGCGACGGCAGCGCGGTTGTCGCCGGGCACGAAACCCTGGGCGTTTATCATTGCTACGCCGGCAGCCCGGGCAACCCCGGAATGCAATGGCTGTTCACCGAGAATGACACCAACGGCGTTAGACTGTTTTCGCTGCCGGCCGATGGTCTGTTCAAAGACGGTTTCCATGATTATCTCATCGAAGGCCGGAAGAACGCCGTCTCGGACACGAATCACGGCACTAAGGCCGCTGCGCATTTTCGCTTCGACGTCCCGGCGCACAGCTCGGTCAGTGTTCACCTGAGACTGTCGAGCGTGCCGAGGTCCGCGCCGTTGGAGGATTTCGATCGCATTTTCGACCAGCGCATCGCCGAAGCCGACGAGTTCTATGCAGCGCTTCAGCGCGATATCAGGAGCATTGATGCCAGACACGTGCAACGTCAGGCGCTCGCTGGAATGATCTGGAGCAAGCAATATTTCTACTTCGACATTCCTGAATGGATCAAGGGCGACGCCGGTCAGCCTCCGCCTCCGGCCGAACGGCGCCACGGCCGCAACCATGAGTGGATGCATCTGAATAACGCCGATATCATTTCCATGCCGGACAAGTGGGAATATCCCTGGTATGCGGCGTGGGACCTTGCGTTTCATACAATTCCGTTCGCCCTGGTCGATTCGGAGTTCGCCAAGGAACAACTCCTGCTGCTGACGCGCGAATGGTATATGCATCCCAACGGCCAGATTCCGGCTTACGAATGGGCCTTTGGCGATGTCAATCCGCCGGTTCATGCCTGGGCAACCTGGCGTGTTTACCAAATGGATCGCAATCACCGCGGCGGGCAGGGTGATCTCGCCTTCCTGGAGCGTGTGTTTCACAAGCTGCTGCTTAACTTCACCTGGTGGGTGAACCGCAAGGACGCCGAAGGACGCAACATATTCCAGGGCGGGTTCCTGGGTCTCGACAACATCGGTGTGTTCGACCGCAGCGCGCAGTTGCCGACGGGCGGGCACATCGACCAGGCCGACGGCACGAGTTGGATGGCGATGTACTCGCTGAATCTCATGCGCATCGCCTTGGAGCTGGCGCAACACAATCCGGTCTACCAGGACGTCGCTACCAAGTTCTTCGAGCACTTCCTGCAAATCGCCGAGGCGATGAGCAACGTCGGCGATGCCGGCATCGGCCTGTGGGACGACGAGGACAAATTCTTCTACGACGTGCTGCACCTGCCCGACGATTCCATGGTCCCTCTCAAAGTTCGTTCCATGGTCGGCTTGATTCCACTGTTCGCCGTCGAAACCCTGGAACCGGAACTGCTCGACAAGGTTCCGGACTTCAAACGCCGCCTGGAGTGGTTCCTCCAATACCGCCCGGACTTGGCGGCCCTGGTGTCGCATTGGACCGAGGAGGGTCGCGGCCATCGCCGTCTGCTGTCGCTGCTGCGCGGTCATCGCATGAAGCGGTTGCTCAGTCGCATGCTTGATGAAACGGAATTTCTCTCCGACTTCGGCATCCGTGCCCTCTCGAAACACCATGATCGGCATCCCTATGTATTCAACGTCGACGGCATGGACCTGAGCGTGCATTATTTGCCGGCGGAATCCGACTCCGGACTGTTCGGCGGCAATTCGAACTGGCGCGGCCCGATCTGGTTTCCCGTCAACTATCTGCTGATTGAATCGCTGCAGAAATTCCATCACTACTACGGCGATGACTTCAAGATCGAGTGCCCGAAGGGTTCAGGGACTTTCGTCACGATCGATCAGGCGGCCACCGAGATCGCCACGCGTTTGACGAGGATCTTCCTGAAGGACGAACAGGGCAGGCGGCCGGTGTTTGCGCAGTATCCACGCATGCAGAACGACGAGCATTTCCGCGATCATGTCCTGTTCTATGAGTATTTTCACGGCGACACCGGCCGCGGCGTCGGTGCCTCGCACCAGACCGGGTGGACCGGCCTGGTCGCCAAACTGCTTCAGCCGCGCCAGCCTTCGCAACACTGAATTCTGAAGGAGACGTTTTTATGCAAGTCCCCTCCCATCTGCCCCGGCCCGTCATGCCCCAATGTCCGCCTCAGCACATGCTGCGGGGTCAGAAAGCCCTGGTCACAGGCGCAGGTTCCGGCATCGGACGCGCCATCGCGCTGGCGCTTGGCCAGGCGGGCGCCGACGTGATCGTCAACTATGTGTCCGGCGCCGAGACCGCGGAACAAGTCGCCGCGGAAATCCGGGCCTTCGGTGTGCGGGCAACGCCCATCGGCGCAGATGTGTCGGACGAGGATCAGGTCCGCACGATGTTCGGCAAGGCGATCGAGGCGTTCGGAACGATCGATATACTGGTCAACAACGCCGGCCTACAGCAGGACGCCGCGTTCGAGGACATGTCGCTCGCCCAATGGAACAAAGTCATCGGCGTCAACCTGACCGGACAGTTCCTGTGCGCGCGCGAAGCGGTGCGTGAGTTCAAACGGCGCGGGGTCAATCCGGACGTTTCTTGTGCGGCGGGCAAGATCCTCTGCATCAGCTCGGTGCATGAGGTGATTCCCTGGGCCGGGCACGTCAATTACGCCGCGTCGAAGGGCGGCGTGATGTTGATGATGAAAAGCCTGGCGCAGGAGGTTGCGCCGTATCGCATCCGGGTCAACAGCATCTGTCCCGGCGCGATCCGCACACCCATCAATATGGAAGCCTGGGGCACCCCGGAAGCTTATCAGGAGCTGCTGAAACTCATTCCGTATAAGCGTATCGGCGAACCGGAGGAGATCGGGCGCGCGGCGGTCTGGCTCGCCTCCGACTACGCCGACTATGTGCACGGGATCAGCCTGTTCGTGGACGGCGGCATGACCCTGTATCCCGGCTTCGAGACCGGAGGCTGATGCAGATGCCACCGCCCCTGAGCCCGGGCGCGGCCCTGCGCCAGCACTGGCCCGAATATCTCATGGAAGCCTGGCTGCTTGGGATGTTCATGGTCTCGGCCGGTGTTTTTGCGACGCTGCTTGGCTTCCCCGGCTCGCCGTTGCCACGCGCCGTCATGAATGAAGGGCTGCGGCGCGCGTTGCTGGGCGCGGCGATGGGACTGACCGCGATGGTGCTGATCTATTCGCCCTGGGGCAAGCGCTCCGGCGCGCACATGAATCCGGCCGTCACGCTGACGTATTGGAGATTGGGCAAGGTCGCCCGGTGGGATGCGGTGTTCTATATACTTGCGCAGTTCATCGGTAGTGTCGTTGGGGTATCGATTGTCGCTCTGCTGCTGGGTGATGCCTTTACCGCGCCGCCGGTGCACTACGTCGCGACGCTGCCGGGCAGACACGGCGCGTTCGCGGCCTTTGCCGGGGAGTTCCTGATTTCCGCGCTGCTGATGTCGGTGATCCTGCGTGTCTCGAACGCTCCCCGCTATGCCATGCTCACGGGCATCTGCGCGGGCGCAATGGTTGCGATCTACATTACCCTGGAAGCGCCGATCTCCGGGATGAGCATGAACCCGGCGCGTTCGTTTGCCTCCGCATTGCCGGCCCGGCTGTGGCACGATTTGTGGGTTTATTTGACGGCCCCGGTTCTCGGCATGCAGGTGGCGGCAGCGCTTTATGTCTTTCAGCGCGGCAAACAGGCTGTTGCTTGTGCCAAGTTACTTCACCCGTCCGACCAGCGCTGCATCCACTGCGGTTACGTCCCGACCGCGCAGGACAAGCCGGTTGCAGAACCAAAAGAGGCGTGACGATGACGAATTCCAGACAGTATCAGGCTATCATTGTCGGTTCCGGCGCCGGTGGATCCGCCGCCGCATTCCGATTGGCGCGAGCCGGCCTGCGTGTTGCACTGATCGAGAAGGGTGGATCGTTACCGAAGGATGGCAGTACGCTCGACTTCAACCGCGTCGTGCACGAAGGCGCTTTCAAAAGTCGGGAGCAATGGCGTGACCGCCAGGGCCGCGTCTTTTGTCCGGAAGAATACTTCAATGTAGGCGGCAAGACCAAATGGTACGGCGCGGCGCTTTTGCGCTACGGCCGGCAGGAATTTTCCGGGGATACGGCGCACCAGTGCAGTGCGTGGCCGATCGGCTACGACGATTTGCTGCCTTACTACGAAGAGGCCGAAAGATTGCTTGGCGTCCGCGGCTTCGATGCGGAACCGGATTTGCAGCGCATCGCCGATATGATTGCGCGCGGCGCCTCGACGTGGCGTCATGAATCCCTGCCGATGGGATTGTCGCCGGGAATCCTCCGAAACCAAAACGAAGCGCGTCACTTTGACGGTTTCGCTTCGGTTGCCAACCTCAAATCCGATGCGGAGACGTCATTCTTGCAGCCGGTGCTGGGGGCGGCCAACCTGACAGTCCTGACCGGCCGTGCCGTCACCGGGCTTATCGGCGATTCTTGCGACGCGACCCGCATCAACGCCGTCCGCCTCGACGACGGAACCGAACTGCAGGGCGATGTCGTTCTGTTGGCCGCGGGCGCGTTGCATTCGCCGCGCTTGCTGCAGAGTTACCTGGCCGCCAACGGCCTGTCTTCGCGATTGCCGTGCGCGGCGGAGGTCGGACGGAATCTGAAAACGCACCTGCTGACGGCGATGATCGCGATTTCCACGACGCGGATGACCGACCTGATCCGCAAGACCCTCATCTTCCTGAGTTCCGAGCTGCCTCACAGCAGCGTCCAACCCTTGGGCTTTGACGGGGAACTCATGAGCACCCTGATTCCACGGTTCGTCCCCCGCGGCGTCGCGCGGTCGGTCGGCAATAATGCCTACGGTTTCTTTCTGCAAACCGAAGACGGCGTGCATCGCAATAACCGCGTCATTGCCGCGTCGGATGAGACGCAGGGCCTGCCGGTTCTTGATTATGACGCCGCCCGGACTCCGGCGGCAGCCAAGGAGCACCGTCGCCTGGTCCGAAGCTTCACACTTGCACTGGCGCGCGCCGGCATGATTGCATTTTCCCGGCGCATCGGCATTGCCGGCACAGCCCATGTCAGCGGAACGCTCACCGCCGGGAATGATCCTGCGCGGTCAGTGGTCGATTCCCTCGGCCGGGTCCATGGAATGAAATCCCTATTCGTGGTCGATGGCAGCATTTTGCCGCGTTCAAGCCGGGTGAACCCGTCCTTGACGATTTATGCCTGGGCGCTGCGTGTGGCCGACAACCTCGCGGGACGCCTGAACCCAGAGACGGCGATATAGAAGGGTGGCGGCGATGATGCCCGGCGGTCATTCAAACCATAGCCGAATGTTATTTCCGCCGTACGGCATCTTCTGCGACACTGTTGCCACGCCCAAAGAACGCTCCGGGCGGCGGGAGGCGCCAGCGGAATGCCGTCCGGGATAAAAGCTGATTTCTTTCAAGGAAATAAAATGACAAAGCTCTCAATGCTCACGACGGCCGCCATCCTGGCGATGGCGTTCGCCGCACCCTTCGCCACGGCGCAGACTCCTCCGGCACACCCCAAGGTGGTGCTGGCCGATCACAGCATGCGCGCAAGTATGCTGATCGGCATGAAAGTGGTGGACGACCAGGACCAGGTGCTCGGCACTGTCGTGGAAATTCTGGTTAAGGACAAAGCGGTCGAACCGAAAGCAATCGTGGCGGTTCTTGACCTGAACGCGCTCGCGACCAGGCATGTGGCGGTGCCATTGAGCCACCTGAAGATCGTGGGCGACAAAGCGACGATGCCGGGTGTAACGAAGAAGATGCTGGTCGCTATGCCGCTATACGATTATGAAGGCGACGGGCGCTGATTGGCCGTAACTGACGAGCGGGCTATTTCGGTCGTATAGGAGGATAAACGGCACGCTCGTGCGGCGAGGCCGGTAGTCTTACTGAGTCGCAAAATCGAGCTTCCCCCGAATCAGCGGCCTTTCGTAAACGATGGAGATTCGTGCCCCTTACCGCGAGGCAAGCCATGGATCTTCTGGAGAGCGAAGCCAGCCGTCTGAAG
>Ga0326728_10000654_pt1 | contig 132358 bp, 126 predicted proteins | sample MB3enrmetagenome_FD_207602 | JGI IMG/M metagenome (GOLD analysis project Ga0326728, IMG submission 207602) | Lab enriched peat soil microbial communities from McLean, Ithaca, NY, United States - MB31MN | ecosystem: Environmental > Terrestrial > Soil > Wetlands > Peat | place: USA: New York...
CTACCCTGCTTCACGAGATCATCCCAAGGTATACAAAGATGCCGGTCGAGCTGATTACGGAAAAATTAATGATCCAGCCTAACCATGTGTTCATCATCCCGGAAAATTGTGATTTGCACGTTCTTAAAGGAGAGTTTCGTCTCAAGCCGATATCAAAGCCCAGGGGATGGCCTGATGTGATTACGGTTTTTCTGCGTTCCCTGACGCAGCACTGGGATGGCAAGCTTATCGCTGTGATTGTCTCCGGATTTGATGGTGACGGTGCAGCAGCGCTGTGCGGTATAAAAGAAGTCGGTGGTATTACCATTGCGCAGAAGCTCGATACAGCCGAGCAACCGGATATGCCGGAGAGTGCTATAGCAAGCGGGTGTATTGATTTTGTTCTTTCACCCGAGGATATCTCTCAAGAAATCATACGAATTGCACGGACGTAGTGAACAGGCGCCACAAATTATTTACTCCCCACAACTCGGAATATGTGTCGTATCGGGGTGCCGTATGACCTTGTCTATACCGGCAACGTATATTTCTACTGCACGGCAGGCGTTTGGTTCACAATCATTACTACAACGATCCGTGACATTCGCAGGTTACAAAACGCCTCAGATTTTGGGACCCTTTGTTCAACAAACCAGTGATCTCCCATTATGGCCCGGCATAGAGTATGTGGCCGGTCTTCAATAGTGGACATCCAAATGTGTCATGCTGCTGAATTTTAGTAGTACAGCCGCTCAAATGAAATGGGTGACAGAGGGGTTCAGGGAGGTGAGGATACCATGCCCATGAGAAGAGTAGGTGCCGGAATCGTTGTTGCTCTCTTTCTGAATGCGTCTGCAATGGCAGAGATGTTCAAGATCGAGAACCCCGCATCCAATATTTACAATCCGGCGGATCGGATGAATGATCCCAATCCGCTGTCGCCTCCAACCCAACCGGTCCCACAGTCGATAGCGCCAAAAGAAGCAACGACAGCGACGCCGCCACCGCCGGAACAGGTCAGGGAACAACGCGCGACGCACCAGGAACGCGCAGTTCCTCATAAAAGTTCTTCTTTCACAACCGTCAAAGCCTATCTGACTGCAGCGAATAAGGCTTACAACAAGGGCGACTTCAAGAGATTCCTGACCATAAGCGAGGAGGCCCTGAGCAGGATACGCACCGGAACGCTTACGGCCTCTAAAAAAGCGAAACAAAAACTGGCCAGGAATAGTGTCCTTGGCCGGAAGCTTCTGGGAAAGGAGGGTCGATGAGCCGGGCTCTCTTCAGGTTACCCAGGCAGCAAAAAGTTCTCCCCAAGCCGGTTGCATAACCGGCCTCTGGAAGTAGCCGGGAAGCAGAGGAAACTAGTCATGCAGATAGATCCGTCCCTTCACTCAACTGCGGATAATTACAAGATCCTTACTAATTTAGTGGTTCCGCGTCCGATTGCGTGGGTTACAAGCCTAAGCCAAGCAGGCGTCGTCAACCTCGCCCCGTTCAGTTTCTTCAATGCGGTAGGGAGCGATCCGCTGTATGTGGTCATCAGTATTGGTTGCCGCGACAATGGAACGTCTAAAGACACCGCACGAAACATTCTGGCCAGCGGCGAGTTCGTGGTGAATCTGGTAACCGAGGAGTTGTTTGGCGCCATGAATATTTCGGCGGCGGACTTTCCGCCGGACCAAAGCGAACTGGCCGCTGCAAATATATCCGCAGCGCCCTCTGTTCGCGTCAAGGCGCCACGGTTGGCACGGGCACAGGCCAGTCTTGAATGCACGTTGTTCAAATCGGAGCCGATCGGAGCCAATACACTGTTTATCGGCGAAGTGGTGATGTTTCATGTCGCGGATCATTTGCTTGGTCCACGTATGCACATCAACAATTTCGCACCAATCGGACGGCTCGGTTCACCCTCGGTCTACTGCCGCACCACTGATCGTTTCGATGTTCCGCGGATCATTTACGAACAGTGGCAAAAGGACAACAATTGAGAGAGTAAAAACCAAGGGGCCTCAACTTGAAAATTTTCGGAGTGACCACGTATGGATAAATCTGAACCTGCCCCCATCATCCCGGCGACCCCAGCAGCCCCAGCGAACCTGGCAGAACCTGCGACCGCAGCAGCCCCGGCGTCTCAGACAGCCCCTGAGACAGCTGCAAGTCCCATGACCGCAGCATCCCCGGAATCCCCTCCTGTTGCCCCAGAGTCCACTGTTGCCCCAAGCCGTTCCATCTTGGACCGCTATAAAAGACCTCTGATCATAGGTCTGCTGGTCTTGGCCGCCATCGCGGTTGGCTTTGGACTGGGGTGGTGGTGGTCAGCGACGCACCACCAGGCCCGCAATGAGATTACCCTGTATGGCAATATCGACCTACGCCAGGTCAACCTGCCGTTTAACGGCACTGAGCGAATCGCGCAAGTACTGGCCCAGGAGGGCGACCTCGTTAAACGCGGCCAGGTACTCGCGCGCATGGACACCAGCCGCTTGGCGCCACAGGTGGCGAAGGCCGAAGCCGAGCTCGCAACACAGCAGCAAGTAGTTAACCGGCTGCATCACGGCAACCGTCCCGAGGAAATCGATCAGGCGCGGGCCAATGTCGATGCGGCGCGGGCTGACGCAGTCAATGCGCGCGTGCAATATGAACGACTGCGAGTGCTGTCCGAAAACTCCGCGGGGCGTGCCCTGAGCCGGCAGGATCTGGATTCGGCAAAAGATGCGTTCGATGCTGCCGAGGCAAAATTAAAAGTGAGCCAGAAGTCGCTCGAGCTCGAACTTGCAGGACCACGCAAAGAAGACATCGCACAGGCGGAAGCGCAACTTCGGGCTGAAGAAGCCCAGCTCGCGCTCCTGCGCCAGCAATGGAAGGATGTCGAATTGCTTGCGCCGCTCGATGCGGTTGTCCGCTCGAGAATTGTCGAGCCGGGAGAAATGGCTTCGCCACAGAAAGCTGCCTTCACGCTCGCTATCACCGATCCCAAATGGGTGCGTGCATACGTGTCGGAGACAGATTTGGGGGCTCTGAGCGAAGGACTCAAGGCAACTATAACTGCAGATGCTTTCCCAAACCGCAGCTTCCCGGGTTGGGTCGGCTTCATCTCACCAGTCGCTGAGTTTACACCAAAGTCCGTAGAGACCAGCGAACTGCGCTCAAGTCTTGTCTACCAGGTTCGTGTATTCGTCAAGGATCCGGCCAACGAGTTGCGTCTTGGTATGCCTACCACAGTGCACTTACCGATTGCCGTTGTCAGTGGCGCATCGAACGCCGCGTCGCGGGGCGGGTCGTAAATGCCGCGGCATAATTCCACAGATTCCGCCACACCTGTTCTGATCGCAAAGGAACTGCGCCACGCATTCCGTCCCAAGAAGGGGCCGTCGGTTCAGGCTCTCGATGGTATCTCGATCGAAGTGCGGCCTGGCGAACTCACAGCGTTGATCGGACCGGACGGCTCCGGCAAAACGACACTGATCCGATTGGCGGCGGGACTGCTACGTGCCGATAGTGGAACAATGACAGTTCTGGGCTTCGATGTGGCGGTTGATCCGCAAAGCGTGCAGGACCGCATCAGCTACATGCCGCAGCGATTTGGTTTGTATGAGGATTTAAACGTCGCGGAGAATCTCGATCTGTATGCTGACTTGTATGGCGTCACTAAAGAGCAGCGTGCTCAGCGCTACCCTCAGTTGATGGAGATGACCGCGCTCGCGCCGTTCAAGAAACGCCTGGCCGGCCAACTGTCCGGCGGGATGAAACAGAAACTGGGCTTGGCGTGTACGCTGGTGCGCTCACCGGAGTTGCTGTTCCTGGATGAGCCCACTGTCGGGGTGGATCCTTTGTCTCGGCGCGAGTTGTGGGAAATAGTTCATCATCTGGTCACCAATGAGGGAATGACCGTGCTTCTCAGCACAGCCTATCTGGATGAAGCAGAACGTTGCAGCCACGTCGTCCTACTGTATCAGGGCAAGATACTCTCACAGGGTACTCCATCCGAAGTGACGCAAAATGCCGCGGGCTTGAGTTATACCGTGCAGCCTACACAACCGAACGGTGCTCGCGCTCTCCAGGCGCAACTTCTTGATCGACCAGACATCATCGATGCGGTGCCTGACGGTGGAAGGGTTCGCTTCGTGCGTGCCACAGATGGGCAAGATGCAGCTGCAACCGATGCATTGCTGCAAAACTTAACGGTCGCATCGGTTCCCGCATCTTTTGAAGATGGCTTCATGGTGCTCCTGAGGCAAAGCACGAATCAGGAGCAGGTGAAGGCTATTGAGATCGATCAGCCCGTGTTAGGCGAAGGCCAGCAGATCATCGTGAACGTCCACGATTTGGTGAAGCGATTCGGCGACTTTAATGCGGTCGATCACATTAATTTCGAGGTACGCCGCGGTGAGATCTTTGGCCTTTTGGGCCCCAATGGTGCGGGCAAAACCACAACGTTTCGCATGATGTGCGGCCTGCTGACCGCGAGTGGCGGTGAACTGCATATTGCCGGCACTGACGTGCGCCGCGCACCGGCGTCAGCGCGTTCGCGGTTAGGATACGTGGCGCAGAAGTTTTCATTATACGGTCCGCTTACGGTGACCGAGAATCTGGAGTTTTTCGCCAGTGCCTATGGTCTGCGCGGCGAGCGGCGGCGTGCGCGCATCGACTGGGCGATACAGCAGTTCGATCTGGGAGCGCATGCTCGGGAGACGAGCGCGCAGTTACCAGGAGGTTTCAAACAGCGCTTGGCAATGGCGGCTGCACTGCTGCACGAGCCGGAGCTCCTGTTTCTCGATGAGCCGACCAGCGGCGCCGATCCCCTGGCGCGGCGGGTCTTCTGGCGACGGATCACTGCGCTGGCCGAACAGGGTGTGACCATAATCGTGACAACACACTTCATGCAGGAGGCGGAATACTGCGATCGGGTCGCGATCATGGACTCGGGCAAGGTCCTGGCACAGGGTTCGCCCGGCGCCATCCGTCAACGTGCCGGCACGCCTGAGACGCTCGAACCAAGTATGGAGGACGCGTTCATTGCCATTGTCCAGGATTCTCGTGACGAACAGGCGCACTCAGGCGCAGCCTCTCCAAAGGTGGCGTAATGACAACGGAAACCTTCATCGCTACTAACTCATGGACGGCAAAGCTGCGGCGGGTCCGCGCCCTGGTGCGCAAAGAGACGCTACAGGTGGTGCGCGATCCGTCCAGCATTGCGATAGGCATCGTGTTGCCCCTGATATTGATCCTGCTCTTCGGTTATGGATTATCACTTGACGTAAAGAATGTGCCACTAGCGGTCGTCATTGAAGAAACATCAAACGAGGCAATGGAATTGATGGCTTCGTTTCAGCTCTCAGCGTATTTTAAACCGCAGATTTCACAATCCATGGTCATCGCACAACAACTTCTGCTTGAACAGAAGGTCGATGGCATCGTGCGCATTCCGTCTGATTTTCTCCGGCAACTTAACGCAGGCCACGCCGATGTGCAACTGATCGTCCACGGCGGTGACGCAAATCGCGCCCGCATCATCCAAAGCTACGTTCAGGGTGCGGTAGGCGTGTGGTCGGCGAGACGCGCGGCACAGGGGCAGAGCGCCGGAAGCGATCCGGTAATCCTGCAGACGAGGATGTGGTTCAACGTAGCCAATAACAGCACCTATTACCTCGTTCCAGGTCTTATCGTGCTCGTCATGACACTGATTGGTGCATTGCTGACGGCAATGGTGATGGCCCGTGAATGGGAGCGCGGCACGCTCGAGGCACTTCTGGTCACGCCGGTGCGTAGCGACGAAATTCTGATCGGTAAAACCGTGCCATACTTTCTGCTCGGCATGATCGGTCTTGCTGTTTGCGTGCTCGCGGCCAAGTTTCTGTTTCACGTGCCTTTGCGTGGTGGTTTGTGGGTGCTGCTTGGTTCCTCGATACTGTACGTGCTGGTCGCGCTCGGCATCGGTCTTCTGATTTCTTCTTGGGTAAAGAATCAACTGGTTGCCAGCCAGCTCACAATGCTTGTGACGTTTATGCCGGCTTTCATGTTGTCGGGCTTTATGTTTGACCTGCGCAGCATGCCGGTAGCTGTGCGTTTGATAACATATATGCTGCCGGCACGTTACTACGTGGCATTGTTGCAAACCGTGTTCCTCGCCGGAGATGTCTGGTCGGTGATTGTACCAAATACGCTGGTGCTCGCCGCCATGGCAGTCGTGCTGGCAATGGGCAACCGCGCCGTGATGCGCAAAAGATTGGACTGAGGTGTCCATGCTCGACTCTATTCTTCGTATTCTCGCACTGACACGCAAGGAACTGCTGGCGATCCTGAAGGATCCGCGCACCCGTATGAGCCTGCTCGTGCCACCGCTCGTACAGACCCTGATCTTCGGTTATGCGGCCAGCTTCGATCTCAATCGCGTGCCGTATGCGGTGTTGGATCAGGATCATAGTGTCGCTTCGTACCAACTACTGGCCGGGCTCGATGGCTCGGGCATCTTCGAGCGAGTCGCCGATCTACGACGCGTCAGTGAACTGGCAACGTACATCAACGACCGGCGCGCGCTGCTGGTAGTACAAATCGAACCGGATTTCGAACGGCGCTTGATCTCCGGAGAGAGTGCCGACGTTCAAGTCATCGCCGACGGTCGCAACTCAAACACCTCAGGAACGGCGCTGGGTTATATCAGCAGTATCGTCGAGCAGTTCAACAACGACTGGCGTACTACGCACGGACTTGACCCAGCGCCACTCGGGATTACGAGTCGCGCATGGTATAACCCCAACCTGGAAACGCGCTGGAACATGATTCCGGGGCTGATTGGCACACTCACTCTAATCCAGACTATGATGCTGGCTGCGATGTCAGTGGCGCGCGAGCGAGAGCAGGGTACTTTCGACCAGTTGCTCGTCACGCCGTTTCGCCCCTATGAAATCATGGCCGGAAAGGCGTTACCGGCCATGGCGGTCGGGACGTTCCAGGCTACCGGCGTACTATTGGTCGCGCAGCTCTGGTTCCATATTCCGTTCGCCGGTTCGTACCTGACACTCTACACCGGCTTGCTGCTGTTCCTGCTGGCGGCGATTGGAATCGGTCTGCTGGTCTCATCGGTTGCGGCTACGATGCAACAGGCCATGCTTTACTCAATGCTGCTAATCATGCCATTCTCATTGCTCTCCGGCATGACCACACCATTGGGCAATATGCCGCCCGCTGTTCAGTACTTCACGGCGATCAATCCGCTGCGCTACGCGATCGACATCACGCGGAGAGTGTATTTGGAAGGTACCGGACTGCACCTACTGTGGCCAGATTTGTGGCCACTCGCGCTGATAGCGACGCTGACGCTCGCGGCGGCTTCGTGGATGTTCAACCATAGGATGCAGTGAGGTCCCCGATGCAAACTCATGACTTCCATCGCCTTCAGCTAGATTGTCGCCGCACACCACTGCAGCGTCGCGCGGCCAGCGGTGGGCGGAGCGCCTTAACGATGCCGGTTTTCTTTGCAGTGGCACTTTCGATGGTACTCGCCGGCTGCACCGTCGGGCCGAATTTTGTGCACCCGATTCCGCTGACGACAGCGCATTGGTCGTCCCCCCCGGCCACGCCCCGTCCGATTGACAACCCGCGTGAAAGCACCACAACGGAAGAGACTGCGAATCAGCGCCGCTGGTGGGCCGATTTCAATGACCCGATCTTATCCTCGCTGATCAAGCGCTCGATGGCCGCAAACTTGGATGTGCGCGCAGCGGTATTGCGAATCGAGGAAGCGCGCGCGCAGCGAGGTGTCACGGCAGCCTCGTTCTGGCCGAGCCTTTCTACCAACGCCTCCTATGTCGACACACGTATCAGCACCACAACATTGACTGGCAAACTATACAATTCTGTCGGGTCCAGTGCGGCGGGCATCAGCATTCCGAACCCGTCCAACCAATACCAGCTTGGTGCAGAGGTCTCCTGGGAAGTGGATCTATTCGGACGTGTGCGGCGGTCAGTCGAGGCCGCGGATGCCTCTATTGATGCATCGGTCGAGGATCAACACGCGGCGCTGGTCTCGCTACAGGGCGATGTAGCACAGAGTTACGTCGAGCTTCGCGGTGCACAGCTGCGCAAAGCCACTGCAGAGCAAAGCATCGCGACCACGAGTGAACTGCTCGAACTGGCGCAGAACCGTCGCGCCGTGGGACTCACCAGCGATATCGACGTGGTCGAGGCGACTGCTCAATTGACCGCAACGCGAGCCCAATGGCCTGTGATCGATCTGGCGATTACCCAGGCAATCAATCAACTCAGCCGTTTGCTGGGGCAAGGACCGGAAAACCTGCGCGCCGAGTTGAATACGGCTGCACCGCTTCCCCCGCTGCCGCCCACGGTACCAATCGGGTTTCCGGCGGAGCTCGCACGGCGCCGCCCGGATATCCGCAAGGCTGAAGCAAACCTGCACGCGGCAACAGCCGAGATCGGCGTCGCCGTAGCTGGTTTGTTTCCTCGCCTCACATTCACTGGCAGCGGTGGATTTCAATCCGAGACGATCGCACAACTTACTAAATGGGCGAGCCGATTTTTCTCGATCGGGCCCACATTGGAATTACCCGTGTTTGATCTCGGCCGCTGGAAGACGATAAAGGTTCAAGATGTTAGGGCGAAAGAAGCAGCTGTAGCTTACGCGGCTACTGTGCTCACAGCACTGCATGAGGTTGAGAATGCACGTGCCGCGTACGGAGCCGACCAAGACCGGCGTGCTTGGCTCGATTTGACAGTGGCGCATAACCGTGATGCATGGTTGTTGGCACGACAACGTTACGATGGTGGTGTCGCGAATTTCATCGAGGTGCTCGATGCCGAGCGAACACTACAGCAAAATCAGCTATTGCTGGCTGAGAGTCGCACGACGGTCTGCGACGACCTGATACGTCTCTATCGCGCGCTGGGCGGTGGTTGGGAAAGCACGAATCGGTAATGGGTAGTTCTGCCTCAAACCGCGAAAGGTCATATCCACATTTGGCCCCAACAACCATCGCGGAGCGTCAATTTGTCGGCTATCCTTAAACACATAGATGCAAACCTAGTGAACGGTGCCAACGATAGGCAGGGATACGTTTCGGCTATGAGGCGTCGTCAATGTGATTCCCCGGTTCACGCTTTCCCGTTTGATATAACCCTTACGCTCCAACGCATCCAGGTGCCTCATAACGGGCAATGTGCCAGACACATTCAGGTGTTTGGCGATATCCCGTTGGCTGGGGGGAAAGCCTTTGCTGTCTGAATACGACACGATGAACTGGAACACCTGGCGTTGGCGTTGAGTCAATTCTTTTGGGGATTTTGAAGTATACGTAGTCATATGACTACGTATATCGAATTTGGCTGGTGTTGTTAATGGATAGAATGCAGGTTCAAGAGCATTTCGATATATATTCAATCCATCCCCTTGCGTCCGAACTGATACTCCAGCCAGGGCCTCAGAGCCTCCAAAGCATCTGGCCAGTATCTGTGCGTAACAGTGAGGGTATCGTGCTCTGATATAGGATCTTCTGAACTATACCCACCTTCTCCCTGCCTGGTTAAGCAGGCAAACCAGTCATTGAGAGATTCAAGCCGCCAGATGTGCGGATATTCGCCTTCTTCCTTGATGTGCGGGAACTGATCACGGAAGCGGTCACCCTCAATGATGCAGGTCAGGTGCCCCATCAACCGTTTTTCGTCAATCCCATCTCGTAGCTGTATTATAATTTTGGGCATTGGTAGCTCCCTCCCAGAGGCTCCACTTTGTTATAGTGACATACAAACTTATCCACTCTCTTCTCCTCGTGAAAGTGCCCGAAGTGCCAGGTGCCGAACTCCAATCCCCGGTCCCACAACTCCTGCAGCATGCCCTCGGTCGGATCTGCCGATCTTCTCGAGCCCCCAAACAGAATCCTCTCACTTGCCGGGCAGGTGTGGCTGATCACGTAGTCCACCTTCCAGTCAACGCGGTCCAGATTGCGAAAGGCGTTTTCGAAATCCTCCCGGCTCGGAATCTCCTCCGGCCACCAGTCGATCCTCTCGGTCCGCCCCTTGTTCCACTCCCGGCCGTCGCCGAACGCACCAAAACTATTTGAGAGGGAAGTGATAATCCAGCCCGGCTCCTTGTCGTGGCTCATTGCCCCGCCTAAGGCGAGAAACGTCTTTCCTTCGATTACGAACACCTCGCCACGTTTCAGGTAGTAGACGTTCTTACGAATCTGGTAGGCCTTTCCACCGTACAGATCCACCAGAGGGAACTCCCCGCCAAACAGCCGGGCGAAGTTCTCGTGGTTGCCATCCACGGCCAGCCAGGTCACCCGCTGACGCAGCTGCGACTCCAGGAAGTAATCCTCTTCTCTCTGGTGCTTCAGGTTCGTGTGGTAGTCGTGGTACCAGACCCCGCCGAGATCGCCGCAGCAAAGGCAAATATCACCCCTCTTCGCCGGTTTGAACCGGGCGGAGGATATGTGCCAGGCGGTCACGCCACCATGGAGGTCACCGGTGATGTAGATCATGAGGTTTTCGCTTTCATCAGGGCCAGCAGCTCCTGGGCGATCCAGATGATGTTTTTCTCCAGCACACGCGCATTCGCCGCTTCGATGTCGGAGTATGATTCTCCTGCATCGATGATTTTCCCGAACCCCTCAAAATCCCGGATCATGGCCACTAGCTTTTCCGGGCTATATTGACGCACCTTCCCCGGGTCGGCGGTAAGCCGATCCAGCAGCTGCCGGGCGACGCGGGCCTGGTTTTTAAGCAGAAGCCTCTTGCCGGGTATTTGCCCGAAATCGTCGATCATGGTTTGAAGTTCGTCTATCGTCATTGGCTCCCTCATATAGATCCTAGATACGCGGCAATCCTCTTAATCCCCGCCAGTCCTTGCACCCGCATAACATAGAGCGGTGTTTGACTGTCAAATGCGTTGTTCCGCCGATTAACCCATGAGTAGCGGATATCCTCGTTGTACTGATAGAGGAGATCCAGCATCTTGTGAACAGTCAGCAACCAGCTCACCCTCACCATCGTGTCCCCTGTCTCCGGCAGTGGTTCCTTACCGCTACGAAACTGATCCAGAATACTCGGATCATCCGCATCGAGACCCAACAATTCAAGCCGATCCTCAGCCTCAATCTCCCAGTGATCGAACAGCTTGATCATCATCTTTGCCAGAGCTTTTCTGGATTCTGGGGAGTTTATATCAATACTCATGGCTCCAACCTCACGAATCCCTCAGTGTAAGTGTGTTGGATCACTCTTGTTCTTCCCCGGAAAACCTGATCAGCATACGAGTTCTAACCTCATCGAGGTTTGTTCCGTCATAGCGTACAACTTGAGGATGTGCGAACCCAACGTTGTGGTGATGTGCAGGCATTATGACCAACCCACGTGGCCGGTGCTCTAGCCAACTGGTCACGTACTCCGGCCAGTCGTCGACCAGGACAGCGCCATAAACAATTCCCTTGTCATGGGTAATGGTCACGCCGTCTATATAATCAGCCAGGTGCTCATTGCACCACTCTATTTTCTCACTCCAAGCAGCATGCTTTCGGGAAGGCCCTTTTGTCAGGACCGCGATGGAGTAGCCGGTCTCCCGGGCGACATCCAGTACATCCCAGCCGAGTTGCAGCCTCGGGAGCTTCCTCCACCAGCCCACCTGGGAAGTGATAACGTGCCGACGGGCTTCAAGGTAGGGGATATTGGAACACAGCTGTATAGGCGGTTCATATTCTGACGCGATACTCTGCAAATCGCGCAGTAGCTGTCCCTGATAGTCGACAAGAGTATCGTCCAGGTCAAATAGTGCAATTTTTCTATCTACCACCGTCATCTCCGCAGGCATATCATGTAACCTCCCTTGGTTCTATTTTGAACCTTACCAAGCCGTTTTCTACCGTGTCATACAGCCAGCAATACTGTCTGTTGTTGGTCGTATTCCATAATCTTTTTACATCGCATCAAGAAAACCGATACAAAACATCGATATTGCCTGTTGTCATATTGTAGCCTCGAAGAGATGGAGCTGGAAACGAGATTCCTGCCTGATTCCTTCAGCTCACGAAGCTGACAAACTATCGTCAATTTTATTGTTGTTTATGACGAGAATTGTCCGTATGCCAATTGAGGTGTGGCCTCCACATCATAGCATTGTTATATTCTGTGCGAGCTACGGTGTGCCATTCAGGACGCCCTCTGAATGTCATTTCCTCAATGCTCAGTCCTGAACTGATCCGATCGGCTGCGGCGACCGCTTCCGCAATAGTGAGTGCCGGATGAACCGCACCCCTACGATAATGGTGCCAGGTCCAGAGATAACGTAACGCGGTGGCAATTTCTCTGTTGACGGCATCAAGCGCCTTGAGATGGGGGGCTAATAACTCCAGGGTCAGGGCATTATGGTCAAGGACAGCACGTTCCAGGCAAAACTTATCCGGTGTTTTCAAGGTAACAATCTTGCCGACATCGTGGAGCAGGGCGGCTACCACGGCAAGGTCCTTCATCTCTGGATTGAACTCAGAGAAGTGCTGGACCATTCTCGCGCATTCCAGGCTGTGCTCCAGGAGGCCGCCGGGTACGGAATGGTGATGGCTTCTGCTGGCCGGGAGCCTGACGAAGGGCAGGGCGAAGGCGTCCTCGGCAAATACGCTATTTACGAAGTACACCAAGTCCTCGTTTGACAATCTGCTTACCAGATCTACCAGCCGGACCAGTTGGGGCGGCTGCGGGCACATGCTATGCGGAATCAACTCAACCGAATTGGCAGGTTCATTCACTATGGGCTGAATAGAAGTGACTGCCGCCAGGATGCCCCCATTGAAATTACGAAGCCTACCTTCGACAAGTGCGCAGTCCAGATCATGCAATGACACGGACATGTCGCACTGCTCAGGCCAGGCATAGGCCTTGATCGTTAGACTGCAGTCTTCGATGCTAAAGCACAGATAGCTGGAGCCATTGGCAGCTATTTTCCGCAACGGATGCCTCACACGGCAGGCAACATTGAACTGCGTGCCATGGGCGAGTTCAAGATCAGACAGGGTCATGGCCCACCTCCGCAGGATTCTGGGCGATAATCAGCCGCTCGAAGGCCGAACCGTCCCTTCTGGTCAGGTTGGGGATATAACGGGAATAAACCGTGAAGAGCATGCGGGTGGAGCTGTGCCCCATCTGCCGGGCAATCCACTCCGGGTTCTCTCCGGACGCCAGCCATAGCGTTGCCGTGGTGTGGCGGGTTTGGTAGGGTTTCCTGCGCTTCAGGCCGAGACGGCGCAGGGTCGGGTACCAGACCCGGTTCATGACATTGCGCCGGTCCAGCGGCAATCCATCCCGGGAGCAGAAAACAAGTCCGTTGCTCATGCTGCCTGTCAGCTTGAATTGCGCCTTCAGCGCTTCATAGACTGGCCGGGACATGGCAATATCCCGTGTGGACTCCGGGGTCTTGGTGGTCTCGCAATAGCCGTTGACCAGAGTTTCCCTCACCCTGATTAGACCCTTCTCCAGGTCGACATACCTCCACTGCAGGCCGTCAATCTCCGCCGTCCGCAAACCTGTAAAAAAGCGAACAGTATAATAGATGCGGAAGTCCGCCCGGACTTTGGCCAGGAACAGGCTGATCTCGTCAAGGCTGAACGGGTCGATGTCGCTCTTTGGGACCTTTAGCGGTTTGATTCCCACATACGGTGTGCTAAAATGAAACCGGTCGGCTGCCTCATTAAGTATCATACGCAATGGCGTCATGATGTGATTGATCCGGTCAGGAGACAACCCCTCTTTGGTCCCGTTCTGGACTTTGGCGAGTGAGGAACGGAACTTGAGGATTTCTCCCTTGGTGATGTGGCCGACTTCTTTCGTGCCGAAATTCGGGTTCAGATACTTCCTGATAGTCAACTTGAGCGTCGCCCGATAGGACCGCTTCCAACTGATCTCGTTCTCCAGATACCATTCCTCGCAGAAGTTCTCGAACAGCGGTGTGGAAGGCACCATGACGATCGGCGCCGTGGCCGGTGCACCGGTACTCTTAATTAATGATTCGTTGACCGGCTTTCCGTCAAGCTTTGCAATCATCGGCGAGTTAGGGAAGAAACGGGCGTATTCAAAGGTGCCCAGTTTGATTTCCGACTCGATATTTGCAAGGACCTTCCCCATGTTTTTTCTGTTAGTCGGTGTGTCCGGGAGGATAGTATATTCGCGGCAGCGAATTCCCTGATACCTGAAGTCAAAGAACAGTGTATTTGAATGTGTCAAATTCCTAATGCTACCCATGGCATACACCCCCTCTTGCAAGCGGGATGGCAGGCATGTCGATCCTGGGTTGTGAGAACATGTCCTTTTCAATAGCTTCCCAGATATAGAGCATCTTGCGCCGACCAAAGGGTCGGAAGTAGTGGATGCCTTCGATGAGGACCGAGTCGACCAGATAGTTAGTGATATATCTGGCGTTGTAGTGGAGTTTCTCTGCCAATTCAGCGGTGGTAAGAAATGTCTGTCCCATAATGCCTCCTTGCCAAAATACGATAATTGCTCGTATAAATGGCTTTAAAAATATGGCCAGGATTTGGCCGTTAAAAACAATATACACATTTTGCTCGTATATGTCAAGAAAAAAATTTAATCGAAGAGATGATCCCCGAATTCTTTGGCGATTACTTCTCGCACAGCTCTGCTTTTCTCGCTCTTGTTTCCTGTGAGGCGCCCATAAACAAGATCTCGGGCAACGCTGTAGGGTATGTTCACCAAGGCACACCAAGACCTGAATGACAAACTTTTTTCAATCAAGGCATGCTTAATGATTTTATTTCGTTCTTCAGGGGTCATAGAATAGAATATATATTAGCGAGTATGGTGGAGTCAATCGTTAACGTATTAATTTATCGGGATAAGTGGGCCATTTAGGTAGTGGTCATATTTTAGGCTTAGCCCAAAAACTTGGGCCACAGATGGGCCATGAATGGGCCATGGAGAGTTTTAGGCGAAAAAATAAAGGGCTGGAAAGTTCTTCCAGCCCAGTGTTTATCAATGGTGGGCGCTGCAGGGTTCGAACCTGCGACCCCTGCCGTGTGAAGGCAGTGCTCTCCCGCTGAGCTAAGCGCCCGAATGTTACAACTCAAATAACAGAGCATGGTCCTCCTGTCAAGCCCCCAGAGACAAAATTTGTTGTTGCGCCAGGATGAGAGGTCGCTGACGCCATCTGAAGCCGGGAATGGCGAGGGTGTTCGGGAAGGTAATTTTACCTTGTCATTTGCATGGCTTTTGTGCTATAAAGTTCCGATTTCAATACACACGCCCTGGATAAATGACCGGCGGTGTCCCTTACGGCTTGCGGGGATTCAACGGGGCGGAGGAAAAACCAAAGGAGAAGACAGAGTATGTCAAGTATCAGCATGAAGGAACTGCTGGAGGCCGGCGTCCATTTCGGCCACCAGACCAAGCGTTGGAACCCCAAGATGAAACCCTACATTTTCGGGGCGCGCAACGGGATTTACATCATCGACCTGCAGAAGACCGTCCGCTATTTCAAATCCGCTTACAACTTCGTAAAAGAATCGGTCGAAGGCGGCAACACCATTCTGTTCGTCGGCACCAAGAAGCAGGCCCAGGACTCGGTGGCCGAAGAGGCGAGCCGTTGCGGCATGTATTACGTCAACCAGCGCTGGCTGGGCGGCATGCTGACAAACTTCACCACCGTCAAGCAGAGCATCGACCGTCTCAAACGCCTCGACACCATGTTCGAGGACGGCACCGTGGAGGCTTACACCAAGAAGGAGTCCCTCCAGTTCAACAAGGAGCGCGAAAAACTCCAGAAGATCCTGGGCGGCATCAAGGGGATGCACAAACTCCCCGGCTTGATGTTTGTCATCGACCCCAAGAATGAAGAGATCGCCGTCCAGGAGGCCAACAAGCTGGGCATCCCCGTTGTGGCCATCGTTGACACCAACTGCGATCCCGATCCCATTGATCACGTCATTCCCGGCAACGACGACGCCATCCGTGCCATCCGCCTGTTGAGTTCCAAGATTGCCGATGCCGCCATCGAGGGGTCACAGGCCCGTAATGCAGCCCTCCAGTCCGATAAGGAAGGAACTGAGGAGTTTGTCGCCGCAGAAACGGCGGAAGACGTTGCCGAAGAGACCGCTGAATAAGCATTGATTACATTGATCCCCTGTCAGGGGTAAGGAGGATATGATGGCTGTTACCGCTGCACAGATCAACGAACTGAGAAAATCGACCGGGGCCGGCATGCTCGATTGCAAGAAGGCCCTTGAAGAAAGCGCCGGTGATTTCGAGAAAGCCGTGGATTACCTGCGTAAGAAGGGGCTGGCCGCTGCCGCCAAGAAGGCGGGCAGGGTTGCCACGGAAGGGGCTGTCGGTTGCTATATCCACGCCGGCGGCAAGATCGGCGTCATGGTCGAGGTCAACTGCGAAACCGACTTCGTTGCCAAGAACGAAACCTTTCAGGTGTTCGTGAAGGACATTGCCATGCATATCGCTGCCGCCTCACCCGCCTATGTGCGCCGCGAGGAAGTATCCGCCGATGTCCTGGAGCGCGAGAAGGAGATCTACCGCGCCAAGGCCCGCGAAACCGGCAAACCGGAAAACATCATCGAGAAGATCATCGAAGGCCAGGTCAACAAATTCTACGCCGATATCTGCCTCCTGGAGCAGTCCTACGTCAAGGACCCGGATAAGACCATTCAGCAGTACCTCAATGAAACCATCGCCAAGATCGGTGAAAATATGTCGATCCGCCGCTTTACCAAGTATGTTCTCGGCGAGGGGCTGGAAAAGAAAGAGTCGGACTTTGCCGCCGAAGTGGCAGCAGCGGCCGGCCTGTAAAACAGAAGCTGAAGCCGGCCGCAATGGCCGGCTTTTTTTATACTCGCCGTCCGGCATCATCTCAAACCTGACGACTTCACACATCATCACATTCAAGACCGGAGCCAGACCATGAACAGGCCGTCATTTTCCAGAGTGCTCTTGAAGCTGTCCGGCGAATCGCTTGCCGGCGACCAGGGATACGGCATCGATCCGCTGACCATCAATACCATTGCCCGGGAGATCAAAGAGGTGGTGGACATGGGGGTTCAACTGGCGCTGGTGATCGGCGGCGGCAACATATTCCGCGGCCTGGCCGCCTCATCCAAGGGTATGGATCGGGCCAGCGCAGACTACATGGGGATGCTGGCCACCGTGATCAACTCCCTGGCCATGCAGGATGCCCTGGAGAAGGTAGGCGTCTCAACCCGCGTGCAGTCGGCCATCGCCATGCAGGAGGTGGCCGAGCCGTATATCCGTCGGAGGGCCGTGCGTCATCTTGAAAAGGGGCGGGTGGTGATCTTCGGCGCCGGCACCGGCAACCCGTACTTCACCACGGATACCGCTGCCAGCCTGCGGGCCATGGAGATCAACGCCCAGGCTATCCTCAAGGGGACCAAGGTGGACGGCGTGTACTCGGCCGACCCGAAAAAGGATGCCACGGCGGTCAAACTGCCGAAATTGACCTATCTCGAAGTGCTCGGGATGGGGCTGCGGGTTATGGACGCCACGGCGACCTCCCTCTGCATGGACAACAACCTGCCGATTATCGTTTTCGATCTGACGACCGAGGGAAACATCAAGAAGGTCATCTGCGGCGAGGAAATCGGAACCATCGTACAAGGAGAATAACATCATGCCAAAGTCCGTGATTGACGACATGAAGTCACACATGGAAAAGACCGTCAACGTTCTCAAGGGAGAATTCCAGAAGATCAGGACCGGCCGTGCCAGCACCGGCATTCTGGACGCGGTCAGGGTGGACTATTACGGCAACTCGTCCTCCATCAGCCAAGTGGCAACCCTGGCGGTGCCGGAGCCGCGCACCATCACCATCGCCCCGTGGGAGGCCAAGATGATCGGCCCCATCGAAAAGGCCATCCTCAATGCCAATATTGGGCTGACTCCCTCCAACGACGGCAAGATCATCCGTCTCAACCTGCCGCCGCTGACCGAGGAACGCCGCAAGGAAATCGTCAAGGACCTCAAGAAAAAGGCCGAAGAGGACAAGGTCGCCCTGCGCAATATCCGCCGCGACGCGATGGATAAGCTGAAGAAGCTGGAGAAGGACAAGGCGGTCACCGAAGACGAGCTGAAAAAATACGAACGGGATGTGCAGGATATCACCAAGGGCTTCGAGACCAGGATAGACGAGGCCGTTGCCCACAAAGAGAAAGAGGTCCTGGAAGTTTGATGGAACCACTCGATCCGGAAAGACTGCCCACGCATCTTGCCATTATCATGGACGGCAACGGGCGCTGGGCACAGCAGCGCATGCTCAAACGCATCGTGGGGCATCAGCGTGGGGCTGAGACCATCAAGATGGTGGTGGAGCAATCCTCACTCCTGGGCATCAAATACCTGACCCTGTTTGCCTTTTCCTCTGAAAACTGGTCGCGTCCCGCAATGGAGGTCAAGGCGCTGATGGCGCTGCTCAAGAAGTATATCCGCCAGGAAACGGCGCGCATGATGCGCAAAAACATCCGCTATAATGTGATCGGCAACCGTAGCGAACTGCCCGATGATGTCAATGCAACCCTGGATGATGCCATTCGCGAGACCTCCGTCAATACCGGCATGGTGCTGACCCTGGCTCTTTCCTACGGCGGCCGGCAGGAGATCAGCATTGCCGCGAGCCGGCTGGCCCGCGACGTGGCGGCCGGCAAGATCAATCCGGACGAGATCTCCATGGATGTTTTCGGCGGTTATCTCGATACCGGCGGCCTGCCCGATCCCGACTTTCTGATCCGTACCAGCGGTGAAATGCGCATCAGCAACTTTTTGTTGTGGCAGCTGGCCTATACCGAGCTCTATTTTACCGAAACCTACTGGCCCGACTTCACCATCAACGAATTTCACAAGGCGCTGAACGATTTCCAGTCCCGTGAACGGCGTTTCGGAAAAACCAGCGGACAACTACTGAATAGGGGCCTCTTATTAAACGCCTGATCTCAGCGCTTATCCTTCTGCCGGTCCTGATTCTGACCATTATCAAGGGGAGCCCGCTGTCGTTCGCCTGCCTTCTGGCCGTCTTCGTCTTCATCGGCATTCACGAATTCTACCGTATGGCCCTCCCGGACAGGAACGTCGAGGTCTGGCCCGCGGCAATCTGCGGAACGGCCCTTATCTTCATTCCCTTTCTCGGAGATCACCACCATGCCCTGGCAGGAGTTGCCATCCTGTTCCTGGCTTTTGCCCTCCTGTTCCTTTTCCGTGTCCGGGAGGTGGCCGATGCCGCCCGGGAGATCGCCTATGCCATGCTGGCGTTTCTGTACATCCCCTTCCTGCTGATGCACCTGGTCATGCTGCGCCAGACCGTCTACGGCATTCAATGGCTCATGGTGCTCATGCTGATCGTCATGACCAATGATTCGGCAGCCTATTACACCGGCAGCGCCTTCGGCAAACGCCGGCTCTACCCGCTGGTCAGCCCCAAGAAAAGTATCGAGGGCTCTCTGGGTGGGCTGGTCGGCAGCATCTGCGGCACGCTGATCGCCAAGTTCGTTTTTTTCCACCAATTGAGCTTCCGGGATGCCGTGCTGACCGCCGTGTTCATCGGTATCCTCGGGCAGGCCGGCGATCTGTTCGAATCACTGCTCAAACGGAGTTTCGGGGTCAAGGATTCCGGGACCGTCATCCCCGGCCACGGCGGTGTGCTGGACCGGCTGGACAGCATCATATTCGCTGCGCCGGCCTTGTATTATTACGTCATCTACTTTTTCAAGGGATAGCTTTATGAAACATCTTACCATCCTCGGTTCCACCGGTTCCATCGGTGTCAGCACTCTGGAGATCGTTGCCGCCTACCCCGACCGTTTCAGGGTGGTCGCCATGACCGCCGGCCGTAATCTTGAGTTGTTCGCCCGCCAGATCAGGGCGTTTTCGCCGCGCCTCGCGGTGGTTGCCGCCCAGGAGGATGTTCCCCGTCTCAGGGAGATGTGTTCCGGGATGGCGGTGGATATCCTGGGAGGTGTCGAAGGCCTGATCGCCGCGGCCACCGCCGATGAGACGCAGATGGTGGTAGCCGCCATCGTCGGAGCAGCCGGCCTTGTTCCCACTGCAGCCGCCATCCGGGCCGGCAAGGATATCGCCCTGGCCAACAAGGAGACCCTGGTGACCGCAGGGCATCTTTTCATGGAGTTGATCGCCGATCACGGCGTCAAGCTCTACCCGGTGGATAGCGAGCACAGCGCCGTGTTCCAGTCCATAGAAGGGCATCGCAGCGAGGATATCAACAGGATCATTCTGACCGCATCGGGCGGCCCGTTTCTGAACACGCCGACCGAGCAACTGGCGGGCGTCACCGTGCGGGATGCCCTCAACCACCCCAACTGGAGCATGGGGCGCAAGATCACCATTGATTCCGCCACCATGATGAACAAGGGGCTTGAGGTGCTGGAGGCGCGATGGCTGTTCGACGTGCCGGTGGAAAAGATCGACGTCAACATCCACCCCCAGAGTATCATCCACTCCATGGTCGAATACATTGACGGCTGTGTCATCGCCCAGTTGGGCACGCCCGACATGAAGGCCCCCATCGCCTATGCCCTGTCCTATCCGGAACGCGTGGCAACCGGCGTCAAGCCGCTTGACCTGACCGCCCTGTCCGGGTTGACCTTTTATAAGCCCGACCGGGAAAAATTTCGCTGTCTCTGCTTGGCCTACCGCGCCATCAGTGATGGGGAGAGCATGCCGGCCGTGATGAATGCCGCTAATGAGATCGCCGTAGAGGCATTCCTGGAGGGGCGGATCGGTTTCATGCAGATCGCCGAGGTCATCGAGCGGACCATGGATGCCCATCAGCCCCACAACCTGAAATCCATCGAGGAAGTGCTGCTGGCAGACCGTTGGGGACGTGACCGGGCGCGTGATATCTGCCTGGGAGGGGTGAGCTGATATGATGGTCATCTATGCCGTAATCGTCCTGGGCGTATTGATCTTTGTCCATGAATTCGGACATTTCCTGGTGGCCAAACTGTTCAACGTCAGGATAGAAAAATTTTCCCTCGGCTTCGGACCGAAGCTGGTGGGCAAGAAGATCGGCGAAACGGAATACCTGGTTTCGGCCTTCCCGTTAGGCGGCTACGTCAAGATGTTCGGCGAGGGGGGCATCATCGAGGGGGGCGGCTCCCATCACGCTGCTTCGGAAGAGGGGGAGGAAAACGCTGTCGGAGACGCCGGAGAGACTGCCGCCACGCTGCGGGAACTGACGGAGGAGGAGATGAGCCGCTCTTTTGCCCATAAGCCTCCTCTGGCGCGGATCGCGATAGTTATGGCCGGCCCGGTCTTCAACCTGATCTTCGCCTGGCTGGCCTTTATCGTTCTCTGCATGGTGGGCGTGCCCTCCATCACCACCAGGATCGGCGAGGTCTTGAAGGACAAACCGGCGGCAAAGGCCGGAATGCAAAAAAACGATGTCATAACCGGCATCAACGGCAAAGCCATAACGCATTGGGAAGAGGTGGCCGAAGCGATTGCCGCGACTAAGGGAAAGCCGGTTGTGGTGTCGGTAAAACGCAATACGGCTGATATGCAGTTCACCATTACGCCCGAGCCGCGCGTAAATAAAAACCTGTTCGGCGAGAAGGTCAACGGCTTCGCCATCGGCGTGGCCTCGGCCGGCGAGATCGTCACCGAGCATTTCGGCCCCATCCAGGCGGTCGGCAAGGGGACGATCCAAACCGGCAAGGTGATCGAGATTACGGTCATGTCGCTGGTAAAACTTGCCCAGCGTGTAGTGCCGCTGGATTCACTCGGCGGGCCGATCATGATCGCCAAGATGGCCGGGGAAACGGCCCAGGCCGGCGGCTCCAGCTTCCTGGCCTTCATGGCGTTACTCAGCGTCAACCTGGGGGTGCTCAACCTCCTGCCGGTGCCGGTTCTTGACGGCGGACATCTCTTCTTCTTTTTCTGGGAACTCGTCTTTCGTCGGCCGGTCAGCCAGAAGGCGCGCGAATATGCCCAGCAGGTCGGACTGATGTTGCTTTTGGGGTTGATGCTGCTGGCGTTCTACAACGACATTGTCAGGTATTTCGTCGGGCAGGGGTAATGACGGTTGGGCCGGCCGTGCCCCAAGGCACGGCCGGCCCAACCGCTTCTTCATTCAGGGGTGAGCGAAACACCATTGCCCCGGCTTGTTTTCCAGGGGGCCGGCGTAGCGTTTGCCGGTGACCACCGATGGTGCCGAGACGCGGCGCTGTTCGCCGGATGCTGTTTAAAAAGGAACCGGCAATCAGCAGATCATATATGCCGGCCATGGTGCTGAAGATCCCCTGTATCTCCCGAATGAACGGCTTTGCCAACACCTCCTCAGTTGTATGAAGTTTCTCCACCAAGACCGATAAAATAGGCCACGCTTTCCTTTCCCCGCAACGAGATCCCCCCCAATACCCCCCCGCCCCTTTGTTCCCTGATGGGGACAGGTAGGCGTATCGCTGCCCATATCCAGCAGATTGAGTACCAAAAGAGGTTCCAAGATAGCCTCATTTTCTTTATTCCTACATATTCTAAGCACATTTCCATTCTAGGATACCGCAGTCACCAGGGCGACTCGTACCGTCCCGTTTGAAGATTTTGCACAATCGGTGGCTGAATGTTGCGACTGCAACTCCGTGTGCTTTTTCCAAAGGCGTCGCCATACCATTTTCAACAGCATAATCTTTACAACGAGTACTCAAAGAGGGTGTCATGGTTATGATTCGTGAAGTAATGCGAACTGCTGGCTTGATTTTTGTTGCCTTTGTTTCAGCATCGTGCGGCAACGGCGGAAGCTCTGGGACTGGCTCCACAGGCACATTTCCCCGCTTCGCCTATGCGGCAAATTATAATGATGGGACAGTATCCGTTTATACCGTCACTGCCTCGACCGGCCAGTTGCGCCATAGCGGTTATGTAGCTGCCGGGACGCAACCTCGTTCGGTAACCGTTACCCCCTCGGGCAAATTCGCTTATGTCGCCAATAGCGGTTCCAACACTATTTCGGCCTACACCATCAACCAGACCACCGGGGTCCTGACGGCAGGGGCAGCCGTGGCTGCCGGCACGACGCCCTTATCCGTGACCGTTGACCCTTCGGGCAAATTTGCCTATGCCGCCAATAACGGGTCCAACACCATTTCGGTCTATGCCATCGATCAGACCACCGGCGCTCTGACCGCAGGAACAGCCGTGGTCTCCGGCGCATTGCCTTCCTCCGTGGCCATTGGGCCCTCAGGTGCGTTTGCCTATGTGGCCAACAGCGGTTCCAATACCATTTCGGTCTATGCCATCGATCAGGCCACCGGCGCTCTGACCGCAGGAACAGCCGTGGCTACCGACACAACGCCTTCCTGCGTGGCCATCGGGCCCTCAGGTACGTTTGCCTATGTGGTCAACAGCGGCTCCAACACCATTTCGATATATGCCATCAATCAGACCACCGGTGCTCTGACCGAGGAGAGTACAGCTGCTACCGAGGTGACCCCCAAGGCCCTGACCATAGCTCCTTCGGGCAAATTTGCCTACGTTGCCAACTATGATTCCAACACCATTTCCGTCTACACCATCAACCAGACCACCGGAGCCCTGACCGAAGGGACGTCGGTGGCCGCAGGAACGAACCCTATCTCTGTCACAGTTGATCCTTCCGGCAAATTTGTCTATGCAGCGAGTTTCAACGCCTACGCCATCCCGGTCTATGCAATCAACCAGGCCACCGGCGCCTTAGGTGCTGCGGGAACGGTTTCCAGCGGCAACGGCCCTGTCCAGATAGCCGTGACGTCAGGGGCTGCCAGCGTCAGCTATGTCCCGAAATTTGCCTTTGTGGCAAATTATGGTTCAGACAGTATCTCGACTTATGGCGTTAACCAGAGCAGCGGGACCTTGTCCGCCGGAACGACTGTGGCTGCAGGGACTGGTCCGTACAGTATTGCCGTCAATCCGTCCGGAAAATATGCCTACGTGGCGAACCGCGCGTCCAATGATGTCTCGGTGTATGCCATTGACCAGACCACGGGGGGCTTGATCGCAGGAGCAACGGCTGCTGCCGGCCTGGAGCCACGCTCCGTCACGATTGATCCGTCGGGAAGATTCGCCTACGTTGCGAATTATGGTTCCAATACCATTTCTGTCTACTCCATCGACCAGACCAGCGGGGCTTTGACCGCTGGGACACCGGTCGCCGCCGGCACATATCCTGTCTCTGTTGCCGTTGATCCATCGGGCAGGTTCCTTTATGCGGCCAACTACGGCTCTTACACGATCTCGACCTATATCATCGACCAGACCAGCGGAGCCTTGACCGCAGGGGCAGCGGCAGCTGCCGGAACAAACCCCGTCTCTGTCACCGCTGATCCCACGGGCCGCTTTGTCTACGCGGCCAATTACAGCTCCAACACCATTTCGGCCTATGGCATCAATCAAGCGACCGGGGCGCTGGTCGCAGAAGGGGTAGTAGCCGCGGGCACAAATCCCTATTCGATCACAGTCGATCCCACGGGAAACTTCGCCTATGCAGCCAACTTCGGTTCCGACTCGATCTCCGTCTATACTATCGGCCAAGCGACCGGTGCCTTGACTGCTGGTGTCGCTGTGGCCTCCGCTAAACAGCCACGCTCTATCGTGACCGACCCATCGGGGCAGTTTGCCTATGCGGCTAATTATTATTCCAACTCCGTTTCCCTGTATACCATTAGTTCCACGACCGGGGCATTGTCCTCAGGATCAGCGACGGTTTCCACTGCGTCATCCCCGATCTCCCTGGCGGTCAGCGGTACGATCCAATGACGATTCGCGCCTCTCCATGTAAGAGAGGCAGACAGAATGAGCAATAAAAGATGAAGTTGGATCAAAATACGTCGGAAATATGAAAAGAAATGGAACCGGTGAAGGTGATGGAGCAACTTGTGTTACTAGCATGAGGCAAAGGTAAACCGTGATCACCTGTAGAGACAACCTTGGCGAGGAAACGGGTTTGACTAAAAAAATCCTTATTGTTGAAGACGAACTGAAACTTGTAGAAGTGCTGAAAGAGTATCTCTACTTGGCCGGATTTGAGACATTCAGTTTGTGCAACGGTACTGAAGCTGCGCCTTGGGTAAGGGAGAACGGCCCCAGTCTGGTCCTTCTCGACCTGATGCTGCCGGGACGTAACGGTATGGACATCTGCAAGGATATCAGAGCATTCTCCGGTGTGCCGATCATCATGATGACCTCCCGCATCGATGAAATCGACTGTTTGGTTGGGCTTGAACTCGGAGCCGATGACTACATCTGCAAACCGTTCAGCCCACGGGAGGCCGTCGGCCGGGTCAAGGCCGTGCTGCGCCGTACAGGTGACGGGCTGGCCGCTAAAATCGCCGGGCTTACCCTCGATGAATCATGCCATCGGGCCATCCTTGCCGACAGCAAGCTTGATCTCACTGCCGTGGAATTAGCTTCTGGCAGCCAAATCCGGGCGCATTTACAGCCGGCAGCAGCTCATGGAGAAGATCTATCATGACCGTCGGGTCGCCAGCAGCCGTACCATAGAAAGTCACACCAAAAAGTTGCGTAAAAAGATTGCGGGCAAATTCCGACACGGAGTTCATCCATTCCGTTGACGGCGTTGGCTACAAATATGAGGCAGCCCGATCTCTTGCCCGTGGCACTTAACATAGGAAAGTTTATGGAAACAGCACTCATGACCCGGATTATTCGTCACATTATTCTCTGTATTCCATTGGCCGGCTGTTCTCTGTTCAGGGTTCCTCCCGATACTAGGACAGTAGCGCTCATGCCGTTTTATTCTTCGGTGTCCACTGCCGGCAAAAGTATTGGTCAGGAGGCTGCAGATCGGATAGCCCTGGAACTGGTGGCAAAAGGATATGTCGTCATTGACCGCAGCACTACCACTGCTTTGGTGAATGAAGCAAAATTCTACGGCTCTGGCCTGAACGACGACATGCGGAGCGCATTAAAGGCGCATAAGATTGCGGCGGTTGTCTTCGGCAGTGTCGACGACTTCAGTTGCGAGACGATCCGGTTACCTTCGCTGGTTGCCAGCCTGACCAGCAATTTGGACAAGAAAAATCGTTGTACCGTCTCCCTGACCGCCAAGATAGCTGAAACTGCAAGCGGCAGGTTGCTGTGGGGAGTGACCATTAACGATACCTCGGAAGAAGCGAATCTCACCGCTATGGAGTTGATGAAGTCGCTGATCCGCAAGGCAGACATCAAAGCAACGCTTCCCGAGCCAAAGGGCGGAACAACGCAGCCCGAGTGAATATTCTTTATTTACAGCCGCCGGAACCTCTTCAAACAAGCGATACACACGTCCGGTGAGATCAAAAATTACACGGTATTGTCATGAAAAAAATAGTGCTAAGCGATTTTCTGCCTGATTTCGCGTGCGAGCTGGAACATCTGCTTCTTAAAGAGAACAAGCCCGAGCTTGCCTGCCAAGTCGAGAACATTCGGGTTGATGTTGCCAGGTGCGTTGGTGGTGAAGATTTCTGCACCATGCTTTGTACGGGCTTGCGACCTCCGAGAGGGTGGGGGGCAGGGCAGACCACCATTGTGTTGGCCCCTGATAAAGGCAACATTTTTCTCGACGTATTTGATGGCGACATTGTCGCCATCGAGGTCTTCTTTCGCAAAGATGTTCAGGAAAAATTGCTTCAACTGCAGAACATTTCCGCGAGCCCGCTGGACGGCTCTGAAAGCGTACCGTATGGAAGTGCCTCGATAGCGAGGTGACGCCTGGAAACCATGGCAACGGATAGACACAGGGGGGAGCAATGCGTTCAGGCTGTCATATTCGGGCGATGCACGAAAAATCGCCAGCAATGCTTGATTTCCTGGGGATGATCATAACCGATGCCGACCGTGCTTACACCATGCGAAACGGGATGGGGATAGTGGAAGGTCTTGTCGTCATGGTTGTGGGCTGGGGTGGCGCAGCTGCCAATGCGGGCATTGAGACAGGCGACATCATCTCCGAAATGGACGGGAAACCGACCCGGATGCTTCAGGATATGGAGGATTGTTTGGCCGCCCACCAACCACGGACTCCAATTGTTTTTTTGCTCCAGCGTGCCGCTACGTGGCATTTATTAGCAATCCCTTTTGAAGAAGGCTTTGCCGGAGGAATCCACAGGATAGATTCCCGCTCATGCAGCATCAGCCGGATAAAAAGCTTGTGAAGATAAACGACGAAGCAGCCACACCCATTCGACAGGAGGCTTAATGAAAACGCACAAAATTCGAAAAATAGTCTCGATGATCACGATTACTGCCATTCTCTTCGGATCCATTCCCGCCTCTGCCGGCGACGAAGCCCTCCTGGATACGTTTCAAGATTCCCTCTACGGCGTTTTGACCGGCACTTTAATCGGTGGAGCGACCGTGGCCTTTACCAGAAAACCTGCCAATCACCTCATCAACATGGGGATAGGCGCGGGGGCCGGCGCCATCGGCGGCGCTGTCTTCGGACTGACAAAGGCGGTAAAGACACTGGTTGAAATCGAAGACAGCCGGGTCAGAATTGCCCTGCCGACCGTCATTCCGGGATTTGTGGACTCGCCTTCTGCCTCTTCCGGCAACGTTGCCTTTACTGTGGGCCTCATCCATGTAGCGTATTGATGGCGTAATGAACAGGTGTAAAAACGGGGCAGTGTAAATTTTGTCAGCGGCAGGCAAGTGGTAAAAACAATGATTCTGAAAACGGCTTTTGGGTCCACGAAAAACACGAAATATCACGAAAAATTAAAGCATTACAGCCAAACAGCACTTCACCGGATAGGTTTCAACCATAATGTTACCTGTTTTATTGTTTTTGTTCGTGTTTTTAGTGATTTTCGTGGACAACTGCTTTTTCCAGGATGATTCAGGTGCGTATAAGGCCTTGCGGCCGATCTTGAGCATCTGGGAGGCTTTTGTTGCTGTTGTACCGTTTCGGGACGTGGTCAGTCAGGGCATCAAGGGAGAGGAGTTCGCTTGGGACCGTCAGGGTGTAGGCGACGCTGTCGCCGGTGGTCCATCGGTTGTATCGGTATCGGCGCAGGATAACGGGATTAATGGGTTTTTCCAGATAATCGTATAATTTGTACTACTGACTAAAGGTAGTTCAAAGCATACTTTCGCAGATCGGCCATCGCCGGCATTTTCCCCCTCCCACGACCGGGAGAGCGGCCAACGCCGTTCATCACGGGACCTTGAGCCCAAGCTGGCCGATTGTTTTGCGGAGCTTATCCGGCTCCACCGGTTTGACCAGGTAGGCTGACGATTGAGCCGACAACATGGCCTGCATGACGTTCAGAGGCGTGTTGAGGGCGGTCAGCATGACGATCTTGACCTGTTGGTCCACTGCCAGCGCCAGTTCCCTCTCAAGTTTCCTGATTTCTTTGCCTGCGGTGATGCCATCCATATCCGGCATGACGATGTCCAGCAGAATAAGCTCATAGGGATCTCCCGCCTCCAGGGCGGTCCGGAACTTTTCTACCGCATCCTGACCGTCAACAGCGGTGTCGACAACGGGAACATTCTGCAGGTACTGGGAGATGAGTTCACGCCCCAGTAGGTCGTCATCGACGATAAGACATTTTCTGAGTTCCATTCTGCCCTCCTTTTGGAAAATCCTGTCTGCGGGACCATATAGTGTCCGTGCGGTTAGTTCGTACTCGTATTTCCGGCTCTTTTGTCCGCTGCCTGTGTTGCGGCTCCTTGATGTAGACCCTACTACACCTGCGTCGCCGCGCCTTGGCAGCAGCCAAAATATCTCGGAATTACTTTCCACGACTAACCGCACGGGACACTAATCCGATCATGAGTCCTTCTCGATCAGGTGTACGAACACTTCATATTCGCCGCTCAGACCGGGGAGCAAGGCCAGCGCCTCATCCAGTCTTTCTTCCCGGCCCGCCTCCTCAAGGCGGCGGGCGATATCCTGGATTCGCAGCGCTCCGATGTTGCCGGCCGCACCCTTTATCGCGTGGGCGTTCATCCGTATTTCCCCGTTATCGCGGTTCTCCGCGGCAGCACGTAGTTTGACCAGATTCCCATCCATTCCCTGGCGGAAAAGCGCAACGAATTTTCCGATTAGCTCGGTCTTCCCACCCAGGCGGGAAATCAGTCCTCCGCGGTCGAATACCTGCAGGTCCGCCTCTGTATCCTCTCCGGAGTCGTCGGAGGGTTTCGGATCGGGCTCGTGGGAGGAGGGCGCAAGGCCACACTGTTCGTGTAAGGCACGTTCAAGATCAACGGCCTTGAAGGGCTTGGAAAGGTATCCATCCATACCGGCTGCCAGGCATGCATCCCGGTCTTGCTGGCCGGCGTAGGCCGTCAGGGCGAGGATGGGGCATTTCCGGCCGGTATCCCTCTCCAATTCCCGAATCCGCCTCGATGCCTGCAATCCATCCATGACCGGCATCTGAACATCCATCAGAATGAGGTCGAAATGTCCGGCGGCATAGGCATCGACAGCCTCCTGGCCATTGGTCGCCAGGGTGATCAGGTGCCCCTGTTTGCCGAGGATGGTCGAAGCCAGCATCCGGTTAACCTCCACATCGTCGGCCACCAGGATATCGAGACGGGCCTGCTCCTCCAACACGGTGTGGCGGGTGACCGGCCCCTGCTGCCCTTCGCCCCGGCCGGTCAGGACCGCCAGGATGACACCCCTCAGTTCGTCGTGAACCCACGGTTTGGTGAGATACCCGGCGATTCCCAACTGGCGGCATTGTTCGCCATCACCACGAATCCCGGCACTGGTCATGGCGATCATCTCAAGGGGAATATCACCGGCTTCCCGAAGCCGCTCCATCAGGTCCCAGCAGTCCGGTCCCAGGGTCTGCAAATCCACCAGTGCCAGCAGAGGCCGCTTTGGACCGTCAGCCAGGCGGTGGATGAGTTCCAATGCCTCTTTTGCATCCGCCGCCACAAAGGGCTGCATTCCCCATGAATTCAGACATCCGGCCAGCGTGCGGCGGTTCAGTTCCATCTGCTCAACGACCACGATGCGCTGCCCGATCAACTCGGCCGGTTCGGGACGGGGTGACACGTGTTGCTGGACCAGAACGCGGATGGTGAAATGGAAGGTGCTCCCCTGTCCCGGCGTGCTCTCGACCCAGATCCTTCCCCCCATCAGTTCAACGATCTCGCGGGAGATGGTCAGCCCGAGTCCGGTGCCGCCAAAACGTTTGGTCGTGGACAAGTCGGCCTGCTCGAACATGTTGAAGATCCGGCCGCAGGCTTCCGGGGATATCCCGATACCCTGGTCGATGACCGAGAACTGAAGCAGCGCCTGGTCGCCATCGTCTTCCCGGACATGGGTGTACACAACGATTTCGCCCTGTTCGGAAAATTTTATGGCATTGCCGACGAGATTGACCAGCACCTGCCGGAGTTTCCCGGCGTCGCCGAACAGCGCATCGGGCACGTTCGTTTCCGGGGCGCAGAGCAGTTCCAGCTTTTTCTCGGCAGCCTTGGGCGCCAGGGAGCGCAGCACCTGCCCTATAACCGTGCGCAGCAGAAAAGGGGCGTGGTCGAGTTCGATCCGGCCCGCCTCGATCTTGGAAAAATCGAGAATATCGTTGATGATGACCATCAGGCTGTCGGCCGAGTCCATGATGGCGCGGTGGAACTGTTGTTCCTGGATGGGGGTGAGACCGCCTGTGAGCAGGAGATCGGTCATCCCCATGATCCCGTTCATGGGGGTCCTGATCTCGTGGCTCATGTTGGCAAGAAAGGCGCTTTTGGCGCGGCTGGCCTCTTCGGCTTGTTCGCGGGCGAGGGCCAGGTCGTGCGTCCGCTCCTGGACCTTCTCCTCAAGGGTAGCCATGTTTTCGAGCAATTTGGCGTTGAGTACCATGCTCTCCAAGGCGTGGGCGCAGGTGTACAGCACGATGGAGATGGCATTGAGGGCTGCTGCATCCACCGCGGTCGAATCTCCGGGCAGGATGGCGGCAAACATCCCCTTAATGCTGGAGCGGGTGGCGATGCAGTGCAGGAGCATGGTACGGTTGCCGGCAAGGGGCACCAGGATGGCCTGGTTTCGGTTCAAGGCCCAGGCGAAGGTCCCGTCCTGGATCTTTGCCTCGATATCGGTTTGAATCTCTTTCCGGGCATCCCTGGGTTCCCAGGATGCCAGCTCGAAGCTGCCATCCTCCATCGCCTCAAAACACCCCATTTTGCGGCACCCCAGAATCCGGCAGACCTGGATCTGGGTAGCGCGGAAAATGGCTGAAAAGTCCTTGGCGCGGTTGAGGTCGCCGTGGAAATCCAGGCTCGACGCAAGCATGTCGAGGATCGACATGTAACGCCGGTTGGCTTCTTCCAGATACTGGACCCGCTCCTGGAGGAATTCATGGGAAAGAGGAGAAAGTTTCGCTTTCATTGTCCCTCCATCAGAATGGAGAAGGTTTCCTCGATCTGCGGTTCAGACTGGTTCAGGATCGTTGCCAGGATATTTACCGGAAGGCCGAGGCGTTCCCAAGCCTCCGGTTCAAGGGGAGAGACGCACCACTCACCGCTGGCGCCGAACTCAAGGGCTTGGCAGATTATTTCCGCCAAATGGACGATGGATGCTTCCAGCGGAAATTGCGCCGCACTCCGTGGGGTGTGGTGACAGGCCACCGGTTCGAAGATGTTGGGCGGAAGCTTCCAGGCCTGCAAAAGCGCCCCCCCCAGGTCTGCGTGGTCAAATCCCAGCATATTCCGTTCGGTATGGTGATAATGCTCCTCTTGCGACCGGCTCAATGCCAGCAACTCGCCGACCGTGTCCGGTATGGCGGCGCACATGATCAACTGCCCCACATCGTGGAGGATGCCGGCCACGAAGAAACGCTCCACGTTGCTTTCGCGCAGGCAGGTGGCCAGGTTGCGGGCGATAATGCCGCAGGAGATGCTGTGCCGCCAGAACAGGGCCATATTCATCAGTTCTTCGGGGATACCCTTGAAGACCCCCATGGCCGAGGCGGCAAAAGCCAGGTCGCGCAGTTGCTGCGTGCCGATAATGGTCACCGCCTTGGTAATGGAGTCAACCTTGGCATAATAACCGAACATCGGGCTGTTGGCCAGTTTGAGGAGGCGTGCGGTCAGGCCCTGGTCCTCGATGATGATCTTGGCTATATCGGCGATGGAGCTGCGCGGGTGGTTGATGGCCTCATTGAAGCGTTCATAGAAATAAGGGAGGGAGTAGATCGTCCGCGTCTGATCGACAAGCCGCTCCAGCGTGATGTGGCCGCGTTCAGGAGGGCTCATGGGAGGCCTTTCTTACCGCCGCGAGGCGGAGCAGTTCGCGCATGACCGGATGTTCCAGGTCGCTGTTTCGGAAAAGTGGCGCGAGTGCCGTCATGGCGGCGTCCAACTGTTCGTGCGTGACCTCCGCGGGAAGATGGATGCTCTGGTCGCCATCCTCGGACCCCACGATGTCCACCTCCATCACACCCCATGTCCGGAATATGGTGAGATGCTTCTGGCTCAACTCGACTCCGGCTCCCAGCAGCAACCTGCCGGCGCGGTCGTGAACATCCTTTGCCAGGGTCATACCCGCTTCAAGGTTGTCGATTTGGGTTAATCCCACAAGTATGCATCTCCTGGAAGAACCGGCGAAACACCACAATGCTGCCGCATCTGGAGTCACTTCAGTAATTATCCCAAAATCGGCAGTTTCGCCACAGAAACACAGAGAAAAATCCAAACCTGCCACGGAGATACAGGAATACAGAGAAAACCAGAGGTGAGGCAAGCAAAATGCAACGATTCTTGATGATGGTAGTACCAAAAACAGTTTATTGCTGTTCTCTGTGGAGCTCTGTGGCAGACACTTTATCTGGGGTTATGCGTTTTTTGGGCTGAATCCGGAATTATTTTGCTCTTATATAACACTTCGCCCCGTTGAACTCAAGTTATTGGCATTTTTCGGTTAACAAATTAATGTGGATTGCATAGAAGTAGTAGCAAATGAAGTAAAAACCCCCCGTGACCCAGAGGACCTCAAGGCCTCAAGGGGCTGAATATGGCGGCTACATAAAGATCTTTCAGAAGCCTTTCGTGTCAGATGATCTTGCACGGGATGGTTTCATCCTCATTAAACGAATAAACGGCGCACAATCGATGATATCCGTCCGCAATGATTACCTTGCCGTTGCGCTCATCCCTCACCAGCAGAATCGGCGACAACGACTTGCCGCTCTCTATTTTCTTGCGGTCTTTCATGACGTGGTAATTGCTGACCCCCAGCAGTGATAACCCCGACGCCCTGAATATGTCCTTGGCCTTGAACATGTTTTCCGGAATATCCTTCAGCTTGCCGGTGATTGCTTTCACGCTCTTCGTGTCATACAGCAGGCTGAGGTATGATGCTGCCGCGGGATAATCCTTTTCCTCCGGCTCAGTCAGCCATTTGATCTCGGGCTGTTTTTCCATAACGTGGCTCCTTGTTTTCTGCCCATTCATCGGCGGTTACATAAAGATCTTTATGCTATTTATTGTGTTCCAAGGTGTCAGTGACGTCCCATGATTTCGAATATATAGAGGATGATCTCGATCGCGATCAGGATGATGATGATCCATTCCAGGCGAGCGGCGCGGCGGGCGTGGGAGAGGTTGGAGAAGACATCGGTCATGTCAAGCAATGTCTCAGACTTGTGCTTGATCTCCTGGTAGCGTTGGTTCAACTCGAACAGGCGCGCCATGGTAAGGTAGAGACGGTCGGCCTCCGGGTCGTCCCAGGTGATGTCCGGCTTATCCAGCACCATGATATGCGCAATCGACGTAAACTTGAAACCCAGAATGGAGGCCGCCAGCCGGGCCATATCGCGGTCCGGCAGTTCCAGTGTGCCTTTCCCCAGGTTGGCGATCAAAACCTCCACCTCGTCAAAGACAGCATCAACCCGCTCTTCAATCCGTTCCAGCGCAACCGACTTGGCGATTACAAAGCAGATGATATCGATAAACGCTTGATTATAGTTCAGCATGACGGCGTAATCATTAGTGATGGCCGCTTCCCGGCTTGCATCGATCTCCAACTGGTATTCTTCCCGAAAAGTCAGTTGAGGGGGGATTTTCACGACGTCCACGTACTGCTTGATGCCGTCCAGGAAGCGGGCGACGATTGCACCCGGACAGTTGAGAAACACCGCGCATCCGAAATAGAAGAGGTGAACCGCCTCAACATCGCTTTCAATGGCAGGCGCGAAGGTCACCGGGTTGAGTTTCATCGATTCTTCCCAGCGGTATCTGCGGGATATGCCGAGTACGGTTGCCAGACGATTCAGGTCGAGTTCACCACCGAAGGCAAAGGCATTGAATGAGTAGGTTTCCATTTCTCCTCGATTAAAGTGGTTTCGATAATTTTAGCACAATTTTCCCGTGTTTCATCAACATTATGGCGCTCATGTCCCATGCGGTCAGTTCTTATCACTCCAGTTCCCTTGGCTGCTGCCGTCGTTGCGGCGTCGGGAAAATTTGTTTTCATCTCCGGAAGTTCAATTTTACGGTTGACAAAATTATGAGGGGTCCCGTATATTGAATTTCAAGTTCAACAAGGGGGCGGAATGATCCTCGAAAAGAAAAAAGCATTCAACGAGTTTGCTGCGGCCAAAGGTCTCCGTTCCACCCGTCAGCGGGACATCATCCTTGATTTCTTTCTTTCCACCCACCAGCACGTCAGTGTCGAAGAACTGTACCTGAAGATCAAGGCCAGCCATCCCGGCATCGGCCACGCCACGGTCTACCGTACACTCAAGCTTTTTACCGAGGCGGGTTTGGCCCGCGAGATCCTGTTGCATGACGGCCAGACACGCTATGAACACGCGTTGGCCGGTGAGCACCATGACCACTTGGTCTGCACGGGGTGCAACGCGATCATCGAGTTCGAGGACGAGACCATCGAAAAACTGCAGAAGGAGATAGCGGCACGCCACGGTTTCATGATCAGGAGCCATAAGCTGGAAATCTACGGTTTGTGCGCGGCATGTAGAACAACGCGGTAATTTTTTTTGGATCATAATTGAAATTGAAAATCAAAGGCATAAATGGGTGGAGTAATGGCAACATCCTGCGGCAAACAGACGGAAGCATCCGGGAAGAATTCAAGCGTCAAGCGGGTGGCGCTGGTGGGCAATCCCAATGTGGGGAAGAGTGTACTGTTCAACGCCCTGACCGGGTCATACGTGACCGTCTCCAACTATCCGGGCACCTCGGTCGAGGTGTCCCGCGGCCATGCCGTGATCAATGAGCAGCCGTGGGAGGTGATCGACACCCCCGGCATGTACTCGATCCACACCATCACCGAGGAGGAGAGGGTCGCGCGGGAGATCCTGCTGCACGAGACGCCGGACGTGGTGCTGCATGTGCTCGATGCCCGCAACCTTGAACGTATGCTGGCCATGACGCTCCAGTTGATCGAGGCCGGCTTGCCGGTGATCCTGGTGGTCAATATCATGGATGAGGCCGAGCGGATGGGGCTCAAGATCGATCTGGAACTTCTGCGGCAGAGACTCGGTATCCCGGTGATCGGGGCGGCCACGACCCGCAAGCGGGGGCTTGGCGAAATCCGTTCGGCCATCATCGCCTACCGTCACGATCCGGGAAATACTCCGCACTTTGCCTACAGCCGCCTGCTGGAGCACGACATCAACGAGGTGGCCGGGCTCATGGAGGGCGATTACATCCTTTCCCGCCGCTCCCTTGCCTTGCTGCTTCTCCAGCAGGACGAAGAGATCATCGCGCTGGTGCGCCGCAGGGAGGGCGAGGGATTTGCGGTGATTGCCGAAAAGGTGCGGGAGATCGCCTTCAACCGCCGCGGGTCGTTCCACCTGGACCTTTCACTGGAACGCAAGGACATCGTCAAGAAGCTGGTCCTGGGCGTGTTCACCAGCCCGGAGAAACGGGTCGTTACCTGGGCCGAGCGGCTTTCGCGCATGTCGGTGCGGCCGCTGACCGGTATCCCGCTGCTCATGATCGTGCTTTATTTCGGGCTGTACAAGTTCGTCGGCGAATTCGGCGCCGGCACGCTGGTTGACGTGCTGGAACAAAAGCTCTTTGTGGGGATGTTCAACCCCTGGATTACCGGCATCGTCAAGATGATCATCCCCTGGGAGATCATCCAGGAACTGTTCGTGGGTGAGTACGGCATCATCACCCTGGGTATCCGCTATGCGGTGGGGATCATTCTGCCGATCGTGGCGACCTTCTTCATCTTCTTCTCCTTCCTTGAGGATACCGGCTACTTTCCGCGCCTGGCGCTCTTGGTTGACCGCATCTTCAAGAGGTTCGGGCTCACCGGGCGGGCGGTTATCCCCATGGTGCTGGGGTTTGGTTGCGATACCATGGCGACCATGGTGACCCGTACCCTGGAAACGACCCGTGAACGGGTGATCGCCACCTTGCTGCTGGCCCTGACCATACCCTGCTCGGCCCAGTTGGGCGTCATCCTGGCGCTGTTGTCCAAGTTTCCCGGCGCCCTGGTGGTGTGGGGCGCCTGTCTGCTTTTGCTGTTCGTGGTGGTGGGATTGTTGGCGGCGCGTATTATGCCGGGCGAGGCCCCCATGTTCTACATGGAATTGCCCCCTATGCGGCTGCCGCAGTTTTCCAACGTGCTGACCAAGACCTATACCCGCATGCAGTGGTATTTCCTGGAGATCCTGCCGCTGTTCATACTGGCCTCGATACTGCTTTGGCTCGGCAAGATCACCGGGCTCTTCGGGAAGCTGATAACTGCCATGACACCGGTGATGGCGTCCATTGGCTTGCCCAGGGAGACGGCCGTGGCCTTCATCTTCGGGTTCTTTCGCCGGGATTATGGTGCTGCGGGCCTGTACGAACTCCAGTCAAAAGGGCTTATGAATGCGCGCCAGTTGACGGTTGCTGCGGTGACACTGACCCTGTTCATCCCCTGTGTTGCCCAGTTTCTGATCATGAAAAAGGAACGCGGCTGGAAGGTGGCCGGGGGGATCGGCGTATTCGTCAGTCTCATGGCCTTCGGCAGCGGCTACGTGCTCAACCGGTTCCTGCTTGTGACGGGGATTCTTTCCTAGAACCGGCCTGAGGGGTGACGCCTTTGGAGATATAATGATGATATGCGGATTTTGCGGACACGAGTTTGATGAGAACCAGGGTAAACGCGGCTGCGGCGGCTGTCACGGCGGGTGCCGCAGCATTCACTGCCCCCGCTGCAACTATAAGAACCCTGTTGAACCGGCCTTTATCGGCAAGCTGAAAACCATGTTGAAACGGAAAACAACGTCCGGATTCGAGGATACTGAGAAACCAGAGGACAAAAAAACAAAGGCATCCTAAAATAGTCCCGTTGGAGGGACTCCAATCAGATGTCTGTTCCTCTGCATTGACTGTAACCTTGGCGGTGAAGAAGGAGAACGTATGAAACTGTCCGAAAAGGCGGAAGAGATCCTGGAGGCCCTGTGGATCGCGGTGGAAGAGGAAGGAGCGTGTTTTCTCGACCCGGAGAGTATGGGGTTTCCGGCTGATGACCCGGCTTACAAGGAATTAACCGGTCGCGCGCTGGTGGAACTCCGCCAGGGAATGGTCTATTTCCGGCCCGAGGGACGTGAAGAGGGTCAAATGACCATTCGCCGCCATCGCCTGGCGGAACGTCTGATGATGGATGTACTCAATATTCGTGGCGATGCGGGAGATGTCAAAGCGTGCCAGTTCGAGCACCTGCTGAATGAAGGGGTTGACATCAAGATCTGCACCATGCTCAACCATCCCACCACCTGCCCACACGGCAAGCCGATACCGCCAGGGGAATGCTGCGCGGATGCCCGCGCCCGGGGTGATCTTGGCGTGGTGGCGCTGACGGAATTCAAGTCGGGCCAGGAGGGTGAGATCGCCTACATTCAGACCGAGGACAGCAAGAAAATGCAGAAGCTGATGGCCATGGGCGTCCTGCCGGGCAATCGCATCGTGCTGGTTCAGTCGTTCCCCTCGTATATCTTCCGGGTAGGATTTTCCGAGTTCGCCATCGACAGTAACCTGGCAAAAGAGATTTTTGTGCGGAAATAGCGGCCAGGAAGGTTGACAAGGTGAGGTTACGGAAACTAATATAACCAAGATTCCGCACCATCCGGTTTTCACCCTCATCCTGAAAGGCACCTATGAAGGTCATCATCCTCCTCGGCGACGGCATGTCGGACGTGGTCTACAGCGAACTTGACAACAAATCGCCCCTCCAGGCAGCCAAAACTCCGAACATGGATTTCATGGCCCGGCACGGCCAAGTCGGTTTGGCCGGTACCGTCCCGGAAGGGCTGCCGCCGGGCAGTGACGTGGCCAACCTGTCGATCTTCGGTTACGATCCGCGCACCTGCTACACCGGCCGCTCGCCGCTGGAGGCGGTCAGCATGGGGGTTTCCCTCGGCCCGGACGACGTCGCCTTCCGCATGAACCTGGTGACCCTGAAGCCGCACGGCAGCGCGCTGTACATGGAGGATTTCTCGGCCGGCCATATCTCCACCGAGGAGGGGCGAGGGTTGGTGGCAACTCTCCAGAAGGAGATCGGCAGCGCCGAGTTCGAATTCCATCCCGGCGTCGGCTACCGCCACCTCATGGTCTGGCGCGGCGGCAAGGACGGCATGACGGCAACACCTCCCCACGACATCACCGGCAAGTCGGTCCTGGCATTCCTTCCCAGCGGCGATGGTGCCGACACTTTGAACAACGTCATGAACCACGCCCAAATGGTGTTGCACGACCATCCCCTCAACAAAAAACGCAAGGAGGAGGGGAAGCTGCCGGCCAACTCCATCTGGCTCTGGGGGCACGGCAAAACGCCTAAAATTGCCCCCTACCGGGAAAAATTCGGCCTTTCGGGGGCGGTGATCTCGGCCGTTGACCTGATCAAGGGGATCGGAGTATGCGCCGGCCTGGACGTGGTCAACGTGGAGGGCGCCACGGGTTACATCGACACCAACTACCTGGGCAAGGCCAGGGCGGCCCTGGCGGCGCTGGAAGACCATGATTTTGTCTACGTGCATGTGGAGGCGCCGGACGAGGCATCCCATTCCGGAAGAATGGACCACAAGATCCAGGCCATAGAGGATTTTGATCGCCAGGTGGTGGGCACGGTGCTGGAGGGGATCGGAAAATTCGGCGACGTGGCCATCCTGTGCACTCCCGACCATCCCACACCGGTGCGCCTGATGACACACACGGCAGAGCCGGTTCCGTTCATCATCTATCGCGGCGGGGAAGGACCGGGCAACGGCGCGTTGTCCTACGACGAGGAACAGGCCAAGGCGACCGGGCTGATGGTGGAAGGGCACAGACTGATGGAGATGCTGGTGAGGTAGGCTGTATGTCGTGAGACATCTCTCCTCTGCCGGTTTCAACGGTTTATTGGGGCACCCCCTAGGGTACGCGTCTCCATTTTCCTCTAAACCAATCGAACAAAACGCCGTAAAGCTTCTTATTCCAAGGCTTCACGGCGTTTTTGCGTGTCTTTCATCAATATTGCCTGTCTCTCAGCGGTCCCCCGTGGAGTCAGGACTGCCCTCAAATGGATCAGGGGCTGGGCGTTTTGAAGTTGTCGATGATCCAGCGGGCGATGCTGCGCTTCGGCGGGAGCGAGGGGAGTGCGTCCAGGGGGAACCAGCGGGCATCCTCCAGTTCGCTCAGGTCAACCGTGATCTCGCCGCAGGCCCAGTCGGCCACGAAGCCGGCCATGAGTTGGGCAGGAAAGGGCCAATTCTGGCTCCCCACGTAGCGGACGTTCTCGATCCCGATCCCGGTTTCCTCCCTGACCTCGCGGATGGCGCATTCTTCCAGGGATTCGCCGAAGTCGAGGAAACCGGCCACCAGGCTATACCTGCCTGCCGGCCATTCCGCCTTGCGGGTGAGGAGCAGTTCGTTACCCTTCCTGACCAGAACGATGGCGCAGGGGTGGATATGGGGAAAATGCTCCGCAGCACAGCCGGTGCACCGTTTGCCCCAGGTGCCGGCCATGGGCTTGGTCGGCGCGCCGCAGCGGGAGCAGTGGCGGCTCTGGCGTTCCCAGTGCAGGATCTGTTTGGCAAGGCCGCTCACGGTAAGCGTCGCCATGTCCAATCGCTGCTCGGCGGCGTTAAACGCCTCGGCCTCGAAAGGGGCCTGCAAGGGGAGGTCGTTGCCGACGCCAAAGGCGCGTAGCGGTTTGCCGCGCCACTGCCCGATGAAGAGCGGGGGGGCTTTCGGCCGGAGCCAGGCAGGCAGACCGCCCTGGGGCAGGGCCAGCCCGTTTTCGTCTTGGACCAAAAGGACGCTGTTACCCTGCATGATGGCCCAATAGCCGTCTTCCGCAGGATCCTGCGGCGATGGGCTGCGCAGTTGGAAGCTTTCCTTGATGATGGAAAAATTGAAAGGAAGGTGAACCTGTTCGGGGAACGTCATAAGATCCTTTCAGAAAGAATGCCGCCCCAGAGTAACAGAGAGGCTGACATCTGCCACAGAGACACAGAGAAAAACAAAAAACTATTATCGGTACTACCATCATCAAGAATCGTTGATTTTTTATTGCCTTACTCTGGTTTTCTCTGTGTCTCCGTGGCAGGTTTAGATTTTTTACTGTCGTTTTCGGGTTAGTTTTCGCTCAGTATCTTGTCGTCGTACAGCGATTCCAGGTTAAACTTGTGTTTTTTTTCCTCGTTGGCCAACATCAGCAGCATCCGCTGGATCTCGGGGACGTCGGTTAGGTGGCTGGCCTCGCTGTAGAGCCGGACAGCCTTTTCCTCGGCCTTCATGGCGAAGACCAGAATCTCCCGGAACGTCATGTCGTCCCGGTACTCCACATCCACCAGGTAATCCCCGATCTTCAAATCAGGCACCTTGATAAAACGATATTCATGAACCTTTTCACGGTCCATGCCTTGCAGCAGGCGCTTATGCCCCAGTTCCTGCTCTGCCATTTCCTCCAGCATCTTGCGACTGGCGGTTGACGCCGCCATACCGGCGGCCTTGGTGTACAACCGGTAGGATGCCTCTTCCCTGTCGATGGCAAAGTCAAACACCTCGCGGATATCCTTGAACAGTTGCATGGTTTCCCCTTTCAAACCCTATGACTGTGTTCCGTGCGAAACGACACCTGATTGCCCCTCAACGTACCGATTTTGTAACAACATTCGCACCCGATGTCAAGGCGCGCCCACAGGCTTGACTGATAGCCGGAAAAACTCCATAATAGACGAGATGCTCCCGTTCATTCCCACGCCTAAAAACCTATCTGCATTATGTGCCCGTGTCGCTCTTCTGATCCTGCTGGGGTGGTATCTGGTATGTTCCTTCGTCCCGCCGGGGAAGGGCGCTACTGTCCGCGATGTCTCGTTTCCGGCCGGCAGCGGCATCAAAAAGCTGGCAACGGAACTCAAGCAGGACGGCGTTATCCGTAGTGCATGGCATTTCATCCTCCTCGCCCGCCTGCGGGGACAGGCCCACCGCCTCCAGGCGGGCGATTATCGTTTCACGGACGCTATGACGCCGGGCGATATCCTGCGCAAACTGGTGGCAGGCGACGTGGATTACCGCCGTTTTGCCTTGCCGGAGGGGTATTCCGTCTACCAGGCTGCCGAGATGCTGGAGCAGAAGGGCTATTTCAAGCGGGACAAGTTTCTTGCCGTATGCCGCGACGCCGCCCTGCTGGAACGCCTGGGCATTCACGCCGCCAGCGTGGAGGGGTATCTCTCTCCGGCCACCTACAACCTGGCGCGCAACGGCACGGAAGAACAGTTGGTCACCCAGATGGTCAGCCGGTTCCGGAAGGTTTACGCCGATGTGACCGTGGAGGGTAGGGGACAGGGAGGACTGTCGTCCAACGAGATAGTGACCCTGGCCTCGATCATTGAAAAGGAGGCGGTTTCCGCCGAGGAAAAGCCGCTGATCTCCTCGGTCTTTTACAACCGCTTGCGGCTGGGGATGCCGCTGCAAAGCGATCCGACTGCGGTTTACGGTGTGCGGGCCTTTTCGGGCAAGGTAACCAAGGCCGATATCTGCCGTCGTTCACCGTACAATACCTACCTGGTCAGGGGACTTCCACCCGGCCCCATCGGCAATCCGGGGGCTGATGCGCTTCGCGCCGCCCTGCATCCGACCCATAGCAATTACCTCTATTTCGTGGCCCGCCAGGATGGCACCCACTATTTTTCCCGCACCCTTGAGGAGCATAACCGGGCAGTCGCGCACTATCTGAGGAACTGATGCTGCCTGCCGTCGTTACCTCCTGCACAATGCATAAAAAAAGAGGGGTCTTCAGGGAATGTAGGGGCGCTGCTTGCCGCGCCTTTAGGCCCACAGGGGTCCGCTTTTCAGACGCAAAATCAGGGCGCAGCAAGCGGCGCCCCTACAAAATCTCAATCAGGGCGCATGCAATGCGCCCCTACGCGGATTACGGACAAAGCAGCGTTCCCCGGAATTTCCCGATGAACCTAAAAAAAGCCGGGTGGCCTCTTACGGGTCCCCGGCTTTCCAGTTTGATGTGGTTTCAGGTTTCAGACGTGAGGCGCGGCCTTCTGCACCGAGACCAAAAACTGAATAACCCCAACCAGGTTGATAAGTCTCCGGACCAATATGACCCTTTCATGATCATCCTTGGTTTGCAGGCATTTTTCGAGAAGGTTTTGAAACTGTTCTACAACGATTTCGATGGAATTCCGTATTTTTTTGCCCATACAAACCTCCTTGCAACAGTGCCGGGCACCCGTTCATGTGACCGATGACAGCAACTATAACAGGGCAATGTGAAAAAGATGTGACGGAAAAGGTAAAGTTTCTTGAAACCGTGCCCCTTCCGTCCCCGGCATGGGTGACAACCGGCGCGGCCCCGGTGCCAATCACTATACTGCCTGGGTCTCCGCGTCCTCGACGATGATTTCCAACTCGGCGAGGGAGATCTCCTTGATCCCCAAAAATTGCGCCTCGGATGCGCCGACAAGGGTGACCGCAGGATCGGGTCTGAGGTCCTTGCCCACCTTGCGGCAGGCCAGGTTGGCAAGCCTGACGATGACGAGCAGGGTGTCGTTGCCGTCATACTCAGGGTTATGATGGTTGACGGTTATGGAACAGTAGGACTCGGGCAGGCTCCAGGAGAGCATCAGGCGGTGTCCCACCTCCTCGTGCATGGTGTCCAGTATCTCATTGATGAGGATCTCCGAGACATTGGCTTTTGTGCCGCCGGTTTGCAGTATCTCGTCCAAGGCTTTGATGATCGCCAGCTTGCCGATATCGTGCAGCAGTCCCCCCATGAATGCCTCGGTCGCGAGCGAGGAATAGCCGGTTTTGGAGGCGAGCCACTTGGCCCCCGTGGCGCAGGAAAGCGCGTGATCCCACAATCTCTGCATGGCATTGTTCAGGACCGGGTCGCCGGATCGGTACAGTTCGACCTGGGACGCCATCATGACCAGGTTGGTTATCTCCTGGGCACCCAGCCGAATAACGGCGTCTTTGATGGTGGCCACCTTGGAAAGTCCGGTGTAATAGGAAGAATTGCCCACCTTCAGGACCTGACTGGCAAGGGACTGATCCTCACTGATCAGCCGGATGACCTCCTCGATGCGAAAATCCCGGCTGACGAGCATCTGCTGGAGCTTGACCGCTACCGAGTGAAAGACCGGCAGCCCGCGCAGGTCCCCGGCAAGCCGATCTTTTATGAGTTCAACGAGAGGTTTTTCCGTGGTCATTGCATAACTCCCAGTAATCTTCTAAGTTCACCAAGTGGGCGTGGTTTGCCGAGGCGCGGAAGATCGGTGATGATCTCCTTCATGGAGACCAGACCTTGCGCCCCTTTGACAATACCATCCTCGACGAGGGTAACCATGCCCGATGTCTCGACGCTGATCCTGCGGATATCATAAGAACTCTTGTTGTTCAGGATGGCATTTTTGACCATTTCATTCATGACCAGCAGTTCGAAAATCCCGACCCTGCCGCGATAGCCGCTGAAGCGGCAGGATTTGCATCCTCGGCCGACCTTGAATTCCGCCCCGGCCAGATCGTTGGGAGATATGCCAAGCCGGGTCAGATCGAGGGGGGTGGGGATATAGGTTTCGGCGCAGTCGGGGCAGACCCGGCGCAGCAAGCGTTGTGCCACCACGCAGACTACGGTGGAGGAGATCAGGAATGCCTCGATCTCCATGTTCATCAGGCGGATCAAGCCGCCGATGCTGTCTTCGGTGTGAAAGGTCGTAAGCACCTTGTGGCCGGTCAGAGCAGCCTGAATGGCCGTTTCGGCGGAAAAATGGTCGCGGATCTCACCCAGGACGATGATGTCCGGATCCTGCCGGACGATGTGGCGCAGGGTCTCCTCAAAAGTTACGCCGATCTTGGTGTTGATGGAGCATTGGGTGATGCCGTCGATGATATATTCCACCGGGTCTTCGGCGGTAATGATGCTGGTGTTGATGTTGTTCAGGTAATTGACGCAACTGTACATGGTGCTGGTCTTGCCCGATCCGGTAGGGCCGGTGATGATCATGACGCCGGTGGGAACCTCCAGGGCTTCGTAGATGAAGTGCTCCAGCATCCGCGGGGCCATCCCGATCTCCTTGATGTCCAGCAGGGTCCCCTTGTTGTTCAAGAGCCGCAGCACGATCTTTTCGCCGTAGATGGTAACGTAAATAGAGACGCGCATATCCAGGTTGATGCCGTGCTTGGCGCTGGCAAAGAGGATGCGCCCGTCCTGGTGCCGGCGCCGTTCGGCGATGTCGGCCTCGGCCATGATTTTGATCCGGCTGGTGAGTTGGGGGGCGATCTCCTTGGGGTAGTCCTTGTGCTGATGCATGACGCCGTCGCAACGGAGGCGGACGCGCAGGCGATCCTTCATCGGTTCGATGTGGATATCGCTGGCGCATTCTTCGATGGCTTCCTCGATGAGCGTGTTGATCATGCCGATGATGGTGGACTCGTCGGAGATGGAGAGCCGGCCTGATGTCCGCTCCAGGGCGGCAAGATTATCCAGGATCGACTCACGGGGGGCAATGGCGAACTTCAGGCCCTGCCCAAGGAAGCCCTTGGCCACTTCCTGGGCCTTCTGGTCCAGCGGGTCGGATATTGCCAGGACAATGGCGTTGCCCTCCCGCCTGACCGGCACGAATTTGTGATCCCGGCACACGTTGAGCGGTATGATGGAGAGGAGGGACCGGTCGAGGGTGACGAAGCTCAGCTCGATGAGGGGGTAACCGAGCTGGTAGGCGAGGGTCTCCAGCAGCCGGCGTTCCTCGATGAAGCCCCTTTCGACCAGGATCTCCCCCAGCCGTCTTTTGCCTTGCAACTCTTTCTGAATCGCCAGGGCTTGCTGGAGGTCTGCCTCCCTCAGGTAGCCCAACTCCAGCAACAGGTCGCCGAGGCGGATGTTCATCTGGTTACTGCGCAAGGTATTCTGGAGTTGTTCCTGGGTTACGTAGCCCAGGTCCAGAAGGGTGTCCATCATGGTCCGGGGGGTGGCAAGCTTCGAGCGGACCCTGGTGGCGTAGGAGAGCTGACGTTCATCGATGACGCCGTCTTTCAGCAAGAGCGCCGAGATGAGGCCGGTGCTTTCGATGGGGGGGGATATTGTCGGAGCGATGCTGTTTGCTTGGGTCATGGAGCCCTCACGGTTGACGGGTGCGTTTTATGTTCAAACGTACACTTTAGAAGTTGGAGAAATCAATGCATTCTCCTTGCGCAGGGCTTATTTGTCCCTGCGTTATGGAGATTTCAGCCAATATAATCTAAAAACGGCTTTGAGTCCACGAAAGACACGGCATAAACCGGAACAAAGGTACATCAGGAACTCGGCAACCCCGTGGGGATGATGTCGATGACGGTCACCTCGGGGGGCGCCAGAAGGCGTAACGGCGGCCCCCAGGTGCCGCTGCCGCGGGAGACGTGGATGAGCGATTTCTTTAGAGTGGCGGTCGTTCCGCAGGGGATGTGGAACAGAAGACGCACCAGCAGATTAAAGGGAAATATCTGCCCCTTGTGAACATGGCCGGACAGTTGCAGATCGAAAAGCCCGTCGCTTGAGGCCGGAACCGTGGGCCGGTGCTTGAGCAGCAGGCAAAAACGGTCGCCGGGAACGGAACCCAGCAGCGTCTGTTCCGAATGGGGCGCGGGGGGAACCCCCACGCGGCGGCCGGCCGGATCGTCAACACCGCTGATGGTGATGCCGTTGGGGAGGGTGACTGCCTGGTTGCGAAGCACGGTGAACCCGGCAGCGCGGGTGAAGGCCAGGGCCTGGTTCAGGCCGGCATAGAATTCGTGGTTGCCGGTTACCGCGAATTTTCCGCCGGGGGCCGTAACCGACGCCAGCATATCCGCCAGCCTGTTCTGGCGGGAGATGACGTCTTCGCGGCTGAGCCGGCCGTCCACCAGGTCGCCGGTGGATACCAGGATATCGGGACGGGCGGCACGGATGGCCGCCAGGATGCCTTCCAGCCGGGATTCCCGGAACAAGAGCCCAATATGGACATCGGAGATCTGCACGAGCCTGATCCGGCCGGCCGATGGCGGAAGTTTGGAGGTGGTAACCGTGACGTGGTCGGTCCTGATGCGCCGTGCCTCGTAGAAGGCATAGGCGCCGGCAAGGAGCGCGAGTGCCAACGCGGCCGTGCAGGTGCTGGTTGCGGTCATGTACCTTGGGATGGCGGTCCCCCAAAGACGGTTCGACAGCCGGGCGATCAGCCGTAGTGCGTCGCATGCCAGGAGGATTGAGACGAAGAGGAAGATAGTCCCCATCCAGGTGTAGCCCGGCCATGCCAGGATGATCGCGCTCCGTTCCAGGCCGGCCCCTTCGGCCAGGCGCACCAGTAGGGGAGCAACGATCATCAGGATCATCCACGCAGCAAGTACAAGGGTTGCGGTATGGTTTGGCCGGAATGCGCCGAGCAGCCTGGCGAAGGAATAGGCGTGCATACCGCCGTAGAGGCTTAAGAAGGTGATCAGGAAGAGGGGCATGGGACGTGTTCCTTGACGCCGCCGAAACTCAGGCGGTGGACCGGCGAAGGACCGAGTCGCCGGATGGCCTCAAGATGCGCGGCAGAGCCGTACCCCTTGTGGCCTGCAAAGCCGTAGCCGGGGTGGATGGCATCCAATTGCCGCATCAGGCGGTCGCGGGTTACCTTGGCGATGATTGATGCGGCAGCAATGGAGAGGCTGAGGGAATCACCTTTTTTTACCGTTTTCTGGGGGATGATGGAGTTGATCTGCGTGATCCCGTCTATCAGGATGAAGTCGGGCTGTGGAGACAGGGCAAAAACCGCTTCAAGCATGGCGTGGAGGGTGGCTTGCAGGATATTGATGCGGTCGATCATCTCCGGGCTGCCCATGCCGATGCCGACGGTCAGGGCCTGTGCGTTAATGACGTCGAAAAGGCGCTCGCGCGTTTCCGGCGAAAGCTTCTTCGAGTCATCGACCCCGGGGATACGAAGCCCCTCCGGAAGTATGACCGCCGCCGCAACCACGGGACCGGCCAAGGGGCCGCGCCCGGCCTCGTCCACCCCGGCAATCAGGGAAAAACCCCGGCTGCGGGCATGCTGCTCATGGGCCAGCGTGTCCAGGGAGGCAGAGGCAAAGAGTTCGGTCTGGCGCATGGTTGGTCCCAGAAGCGAAAAAAGCCCCGCTGATCGGGGCTTTTTTCGCTTCTTCTCAGGCTTCGGCGATGTATTTCTTCTCGCGGATTCGGGCCGCCTTACCGCGCAGCTTGCGCAGGTAATAGAGCTTGGCGCGACGGACGTGGCCGCGGGTAATGACCTCAATTGCCTCGATGGTGGGGGTATGCAGAGGGAAGACCCTCTCGACGCCGATGCCGTTGGAAATCTTGCGCACCGTGAAGGACTCGCGGATGCCGCCGTTCTGGCGGGCGATCACCACGCCCTGGTAGGCCTGGAGACGGCGTTTGTCACCCTCAACGATCGCAACCTGCACCTTGACCGTGTCCCCAACCTTGAAGGAGGGGATGTTCTTTTTCATTTGTTCGAATTCCAGAGTATCGATGATGTTCATGAGTGCTTTCCTCCTCTATGTATCTGCTTCCTTTTAGTGTACCTCTTGTCTGATTCCACACAGGCGGTCGAGCATGATGGCCGCCGCCGAACGGACCGAGAGGTGATTGTACGATCCTGCGCCCGCAATGGGCTCAAGCACGTGATCCGCCGCGGCAAAACATTCATCCGTCAGGCCCCAGCCGGTCCCCAGCAGAAGCAGGTGCGGCTGGTCGGCCTCGGACAGCATCTGTCTGAAGACCGGAAAGGTGATACTGTCCGGGCGCTGCCCCGCCCCGGTGATGATTGTCTTAACCGGCTTGGCAAAGGCGGCCTGAAAGTCGCTGACCGCCGATTCCAGGTCCGTGCAGATCCGAACGATGCTGAGCGCCTCGCGGCGGTCCGGGTTGTAATCCGCCCCCCACCCTTCCTGCCAGTGACCGGTGATACGTTGAGCCAGATTGCGCTGTTCCGCCGATGGGGTCACGATATAGAAGCGCTCCAGCCCGAAGGTGCGCGATGAACGGGCGATATCGTGCAGGTCCAGATTGGTCAGGGCGGTGGTGACCACCTCGCGCCGTTTGTTGAAGACCGGGTGGTGCAGCAGCGCTATCGCCAGGTTGACCCCGTCAGCAGCCACACGTGTTCTCTTCCCGCTCGATACCGGCCAGGAGCACGCGGTCTTCCTTGGTCAGTAAAATTTTTTCCAGCAGGTCGGGCCGGAGTGAGCGCGTTTTGCGCAAGGATTCGCACCGCCGCCATTTCCTGATCAATTCGTGGTTGCCGGACAGGAGCACATCCGGCACCCTGATGCCCCTGAACTCCGGTGGACGCGTGTACTGGGGATACTCCAGGAGGCCGTCGCAGAACGAATCGGTTTCAGCCGATTCGTCGCTGCCGAGCACACCGGGCAAAAGCCGCGTCACGGCGTCCACAATGGCCATGGCGGCGATTTCGCCGCCGGAAAGGACATAGTCGCCGAGCGATATGTCGTCCTCCACGTAAAGTTGCCGGATGCGCTCGTCGATTCCTTCATAGCGGCCGCAGATGATGATCAGGCCGTCGCGCGCCGCCAGTTCCGCAGCCACCTGGTGGGTGAAGCGTCTGCCCTGGGGAGAGGTCAACACCACCGTCGAGGTGGGCCGGCCGACCTTGACCTCTTCGATACATGCGGCCAACGGCTCTGCCTTCATGACCATGCCGGCGCCGCCGCCATAGGGCGCGTCGTCGGCGGTCTGATGCCGGTCGGTCGCCCAGTCGCGGATGTTGTGCAACGCAATGTCAATGAGCTGTTTGTCTTTAGCCCGTTTGATGATGCTCTCGTCGAAAGGACCGGCGAACATTCCGGGAAAGAGGGTCAAAATATCAAAAATCATAGTTCCAGAAGACCGTCCAGCGGGGTGATGACCATCGTGCCGCTTGTCAGGTCCACGCTGCTGATTACGGTGGCGATGGCCGGGATGAGGTATTCCCGCCTGTCCTTGCGCACCACGTAGATATCATTGCTTCCGGTCTCGAAGATGTCGGCCAGCATCCCGACTACAACCCCGTCGGCAGTCACCACCCGAAGGCCGATCAGGTCGCACCAATAATACTCGTCATCTTCCGGCATCGGCAACTGGCTGCGCTTGAGGCACAACTCGCATCCCACCAGGGGAAGTGCCTGGTCGATGTCGTCAAAATCCTTCAGGCTGAGGATGAAACCGTTGCTGTGTGGTTTTACGCTTTTGATGCCGAATTCCCGAAGCGTCGTGCCGTCAGGACTCCTCAGCATGACGGTCCGCGCAGCGCTCAGGCTCTCAAGGTTACCCGAATAGGAAGCAACCTTGAGCTGCCCCTTGATACCATGGGTCCCGCTGATCCTGCCCACGGCAATCAACTCGTCAGGATCGCTCATTTCATTCTACGATTTTGAGGATAGCTTTCTTGTTGTCCTTGGTGGACACGGCATTGAGGATCGTGCGGATCGCCTTGGCGGTGCGGCCTTCCTTGCCAATGATGCGGCCCATGTCCTCTTTGGCGACGGTCAGTTTTATGACCAGGGTATCCTCTTCGGTTTCTTCGGCAGCCTTAACCTGAGTCGGATCGTCAACCAATGCCTTTGCGATGGTTTCAACAAGTGCTTTCATGTCGGTATCCTCTGCTCATGTAGAATCACCGGCGGACCGGGGTGGATACACTCGCTATGCCGTCAGTGCTGCCGCCTTGTCCAAGATGCCGGCATTCTTGAGAAGCTGGCGGACGGTGTCGGTCGGTTGAGCGCCTTTTTCAAGCCAAGCCTGAGCCTTTTCAGCGTTCAGCTTGACCACGGCCGGATTCTTGGTGGGGTCATAGGTCCCCACGTTCTCAATGAAACGTCCATCCCTGCGGCAGCGCTCGTCGGCAACAACCACCTGGTAGAAAGGTCTTTTTTTAGCGCCTGCACGTGCAAGCCTGATCTTGATTGCCATCTTGATTCCTCCTGATTCTTTCCTTCTGCGAAGTTTACGTAATTCCAATTCCATATCAAAGCCCTCTCTTCGTTGGCTCGTCACCGGCTCCTCGACGTACTATCTGTACGCCTCCGTCGCCGATTCCTCGCCGCCTTGAGATCATCTTTGATCTGGAATTGGAAGAAACATCTTGTCTATCCAAACGGAAGCATGCCTTTGCCAAGCCCCCCCATTCCCTTGAGGAGCCCTTTGGGGCCGAGCTTCTGAAGCTGTTTGACCACTTTCTGCGCCTCGGTGAAACGCTTGAGCAACTGGTTTACCTCCTGCACGGTGGTGCCGCTACCCTTGGCAATCCGCAGGCGCCGGCTGCCGTTGATGATGCCGTGATTGGCCCGCTCGCCCGGCGTCATGGAGCGGATAATGGCCTCGATCCGCTTCATTTCCCTTTCGCTGGGCTGAGCTCCCTGCATCTGCTTCATCATCTTGCCCATACCAGGGATCATCCCCATCAGCGATTCCAGCGATCCCATTTTCTTGATCTGCTGGAGCTGGGCCAGAAAATCCTCCAGGTCAAACTGGTTCTTCTTCAGTTTTTGCTGGAGCCGGGCAGTTTCTTTTTCGTCAAAGATCGACTGGGCCTTTTCCACCAGCGTTAGTACGTCGCCCATGCCCAGAATGCGCGAAACAAGGCGGTCTGCGTGGAATATCTCCAGGGCGTCGAGTTTCTCGCCCAGGCCGACGAACTTGACCGGTTTGCCGGTGACCGCCCTGACCGAAAGAGCGGCGCCGCCTTTGGCGTCGCCGTCCAGCTTGGTCAGGACCACACCGGTGATATCCAGTTGATCGTTGAATCCGCCGGCAACGTTGACCGCCTCCTGGCCGGTCATGGCGTCGGCCACGAAGAGGATTTCCAGAGGTAGAACGGCGGCCTTGATCTCGGCCAGTTCGTTCATCAGGAATTCATCGATCTGGTGCCGCCCGGCGGTGTCGAGGATAACGGTGTCGTAGCCGTTCAACTCGGCGAAACGCATGGCGGCCGAACAGATATCGACCGGATTCTGGTCGGCCGAGGAATTGAACACTTCGAGGCCGAGCTGTTTGCCGACGGTTTTGAGCTGCTCGATGGCCGCCGGACGGTAAACGTCGGCCGGAACCAGCAACGGACGACGTTTCAGGCTCTTTAAGTGCCTGCCCAGCTTGCCGCAGGTTGTGGTCTTGCCGGCGCCCTGCAGGCCGACCATCATGATCGCCACCGGCGGTTTGGCGGCCAAGTTGAGGCTATTGTCCTCGTTGCCCCCCATGACGGCCACCAGCTCGTCATGGACGATCTTGATAACCTGCTGGCCGGGTGACAGGCTCTGAACGACTTCGGTGCCGACCGCCTTGGCGCGGACATTCTCGACGAAGTCCTTGACGACCTTGAAGTTGACGTCAGCCTCAAGGAGCGCCAGGCGGACTTCCCGCAGCGCATCCTTAATGTTCTCCTCGGTCATTACCCCCTGGCCGCGAAGTTTTTTGAAGACCGATTCAAGTTTTTCCGAAAGGCTGTCAAACATCGTCGTTGCATCATCTCTAACAGGTTGTTGAGAATCTATTGCGGGGCTGACCTGCGGCGTTGCCGCTCGTTCGAAAGCTCAACGCACCGAAGGGTACGCCTCACTTTCTCGCTCGCTTGCGCCTTGCATATCAGCCGCCTCATGACGATTTTCAACAACCTGCAAATACGGAATATTCCAAAAGGGGGTTACTATAAAGTAACCTTGAGAGTGCTGTCAAGAACTATTTGTTTTTAAAGCCGTATTACCTGCCCTGACGTAAGCAGGCTTTCCGCGATCATAAGCATGTTGGTGGTGCCGCCTGCCTTCAGTTTGTCCTTGAGCTTGAAGAAGTCCAGGCAGAGTCCGCAGGAGAGTATTTCCACCCCCATGCCGGCCAGTTTTTCCAATGCTTCCAGCACATCCGACCCTTCAGTAGTAAGAAACACGCCGGTATTGAGGAACAGCATGCGCGTTGGCAGATCGCCTGTTTCCAGCAGGGTATGGATAAAATTCCTCATCAGCAGGCGTCCCAACTCTTCCGGGCCGTCCCCCAGGCGGTCGGATGCGATCAGCACGACCCGCTCGCCGCTGACGGCGCCTGCTGCGGGCTGCGATGCTCTTTCGCCGGCGGAGATGGTCAAGGCCCAACCGGTGCCGTCGCGCTCTTCGCAGACCTGGCAGCCGCGATTTCGGGCAAAGCGGGCAACGTTTTCCCGTGGCGCGCCATCATCCAGCAAAACCCGTACTTCGGTCTGTTCTTCCAGCGCCTTCTTCACCGCAATCACCGGGGCCGGACAGGCCAGATTCCTGCAATCGATTGTCGTCATATTGTACCACCTCTCATTTGGTGAATGGTGAATGGTTTAAAGCGTGAATGGTGAATGGTGAATGGTGAATGGTTTTAAAGGCGTTAAAGGCAAAAAACGTTTGCCGTCACAGCCTTTCACGCTTTTCACTTTTCACCATTCACGATGTTGTGTGGTCGTCGCCCGTCTCGTTGGCCCAGGTGGTAACGTACAGCCCTCCCCGGTATGCGCTGACAAAGGCCGGCAGCAATTCTTCCCGTTCCAGCGCCTGCATGATCCGTTCACGGGCATCCTCGCTGAAGCGCAGGGCCAGCCCGCAGTCGGTCTGGAGTTGACGGGGTGCGGGGATAAGCAGCACCGGCAGCCCAAGGGACTTGAGAATGCCTTCGGCCTTCATCACCCGGTGGCCGGAGTTGAATACCGCCAGCAGATCCCCTTCCTGTACCATAAGGCGTTTCTCCATCTTCCTATCCCGTTAAACCATAAGCAGATTGACAAACCGTAGACAAATTTCTACTATGCGCGAAAGGAGTTGTTCATGCAAGGGTCTTTGAGCGTTGCCGGTCTGGTTTATCTGGCGTTTATCATTAATATTCCGTGTGGTTATCTGCGTGAAAATTACAAAAAATTTTCTCCCATGTGGTGGATCCTGATCCATATTTGCATTCCCGTAATCATTGCATTACGTATTTTTGCCGGTATAAGCTGGCATGCTATCCCTCTCACCCTAGGCGGATCGGTGGCCGGACAGGTTGTGGGGGGCATCATCAACCGGCGGAGGAAGCAAAATGGCTAGAAGGGCGAGGATGCGCTTTCCGCAGCTCCTGCCGGACTTGCTCCGGAAACAGTTGGCAGGGTCCGGATTGGCGGAACGTTTGCGTGAGGTTGAGATCTGGCGCCTATGGCCCGAAGTAGTCGGCCCGGCGGTGGCCTCGCGGGCACAGCCGCTACGGATCATCAACGGCACCCTGACCATTGCCGTGTCGAGCGCAGCCTGGATGCAGGAGTTGCGCTTTCTTATCACCATGATGAAGGATAAACTCAATGAGCGTCTTGGGGCGGTGCTGATCAGAGAGATCGTGCTCAGGCCGGGTATGGTTGAAAAGGCTGCCACGTCTGCCGTTGAGGACGAACCGGCGCCCCTGAAAGTCCTGAATGAGCGGCAAAAGGCATTTATCGCCGAACAATCGGCCGGCATCAGCGACCCTGAAATCCGCGCGGCCTTTTCCGCCCTGATGAAGACCAGCCTCGAAAGGGGCCGCTGGTAACGTGTGCAGCCCCGGCTATCCGTGAACGGTTCACGGAAGCCGGGGCTGCCTGTTTCGGGGGGGTGAAGCCGGTTGCCGGGCGTCAAGCCCTGGTCAACTGGCGGTACTTGATGCGGTGCGGTTGCTCGGCCGCCGCGCCCAGCCTCTTTTTTCTGTCCTCCTCATACTCCGAATAGTTCCCGTCAAAGAACACCACGCTGGAATCCCCCTCAAAGGCCAGGATGTGGGTGGCGATGCGGTCCAGGAACCAGCGGTCGTGGCTGATGACCACGGCGCAGCCTGCGAAGTTCTCCAGCGCCTCCTCCAGGGCGCGCATGGTGTTTACGTCCAGATCGTTGGTCGGTTCGTCCAACAGAATCACGTTGGCCCCGCTTTTGAGCATCTTGGCCAAGTGCACCCGGTTACGCTCGCCGCCGGATAACATCCCCACCTTTTTCTGCTGGTCCGCGCCGGAAAAGTTGAAGCGCGACACATAGGCCCGTGAGTTGACCGCCACCTTGCCGAGTTGGACAACGTCCTGCCCCTCGGAGATCTCCTCCCAGATGTTCCTGTCCGGGTTCAGGGCGTCGCGGCTCTGGTCCACGTAGGCCAGCTGCACGGTGTCACCGATGCGGAACGAACCGGAGTCGGGCGTTTCCTGGCCGGTGATCATGCGGAACAGGGTCGTCTTGCCGGCGCCGTTGGGGCCGATGATCCCCACGATGCCGCCGCGCGGCAACCGGAAGTTCATCCCCTCGAACAGCAGCCGGTCGCCGAAACCCTTGGCCACGCTGTCCGCCTCGATGACGATATCTCCAAGGCGCTGTCCGGGCGGAATGAATATTTCAAGGTCCTTGGCGTGTTTTTCGCTCTCCTGGGCCACCAATTGCTCGTAGGCGCTGATGCGGGCCTGGGACTTGGTATGGCGTCCCTTGGGGGACATCCTGATCCATTCCAGCTCGCGTTGCAGGGTCTTCTGGCGTTCGCTCTCCGACTTTTCCTCCTGGGCCAGGCGGTTTTGTTTCTGTTCCAGCCAGGAGGAGTAGTTGCCTTTCCAGGGTATGCCTTCGCCCCGGTCCAGTTCCAGGATCCAGCCAGCCACGTTGTCCAGGAAATAGCGGTCATGGGTCACGGCGATAACGGTGCCTGCATAGCTGTGCAGGTGGTGTTCCAGCCAGGCCACGGTTTCGGCGTCCAGGTGGTTGGTCGGTTCGTCCAACAGCAGGATGTCCGGTTTTTTCAGGAGCAACCGGCAGAGCGCCACGCGTCGTTTTTCGCCGCCGGAGAGCACGTTGACCTGCGTGTCTCCCGGTGGGCAGCGCAGAGCGTCCATGGCCATCTCCAGGCGGCTGTCCAGGTCCCAGGCGTCCAGGTGGTCGAGTTTTTCCTGCAGTGTGGCCTGCCGCTCGCACAGCTTTTCGAAATCGGCATCCGGCTCGGAAAACTTGTCGGTGATGGCGTTAAACTCGGCCAGCAGGTCAACCGTCTCCTGCACCCCTTCCTCCACCACCTGGCGCACGGTCTTGGTCTCGTCCAGATGCGGTTCCTGCTCCAGGAAGCCAACGGTATAGCCCGGGGAGAGCACGGCCTGGCCGTTGAAATCCTTATCAACGCCGGCCATGATCCTGAGCAGAGAACTCTTGCCCGAGCCGTTCAGGCCCAGCACGCCGATCTTGGCGCCATAAAAGTATGAGAGTGATATGTCCTTGATGACCGGTTTCTTATCGTAAAACTTGCTGACCCTCATCATGGAATATATGATCTTATTGATTTCCTGTGCCACGCGCAGCCTCCTTTGGGAACCACAATGTCACACTCTTTTACACGCCGCCCCTTGTGGCTGTCAACCGCTTTGGATTTTTAACCTGGCAATCGCTTGACCAAATAAGATATAAAAGGTACTGTTTACACAATCCAAGGCAGGTGCCGACAGAATCCGAATCGACAGGGAAAGGAGACCAGTCACTATGAGTATCAACGTTCAGGAGGCTATCAAACGCTCGATCCAGACGGAAAAGAACGCCATGAATTTTTACCAGGTGGGGGCCGGACAGATGAAGGATGCGGGTGCAAGCCGGACATTCGAAATCCTGGCAAAGGAGGAACGGGAGCATGCCGGGCAGTTTTACCGGATATACCAGGGAAACGATATCCCGTCGCTGGATGCATTCCTCGATGCCCCCCCTGACAACGAATCGAGTTGGTTGACGTCGATTGCCCGGATCATAGACGAGGATTTTACCGAGCAAAAGGCATTGGAACTTGCAATGGAACGTGAACAAAACCTGGAAAAGACCCTGCTGGAAACAGCGGAAAAGTTTGACGATGCCGGGGTGCGGGCGGTGTATGAGCTGAACGCCAAGGAAACGCACAATCACTATCTCATGATCGAGTCCGAGTATGCCCGCATCATGGGTATGGTGCACGAATCGGATATGGATACGTATGTGAGGGAGTAGCGCCGCTTTTTTCCAACAAGCTGTGACACGTTGTGACAAAGCCCATACATCCGCCGGATGAATGGGCTTTGTCTGCTTATGACGCTGTACATCACCCCGGTGGTGTATTAGTATTGTGACCGCATGCAAGCATGCTGCGATGTTGTGCATAAGGCTAAAGTCGGCAGTCACCATTGCCGATCAGTAAATGTAACGGTAAACTGATTAGCTCTCATCTTCCGCCATATTGTTCCCCCCTTTTAAAAGGGGGGCAGGGGGGATTTGCTTTTAAAGACCAAGAGCAAATCCCCCTAAATCCCCCTTTGTTAAAGGGGGACTTGATCGTTAGCGGAAGATCGATGTTAATCGGTACGGTAATGGCGGGAGGTAAACTATGGCGAGCGAGGCGGTCGGGAATAAACAGCCTCAGGATCTGGAAATAGCCGTTATCGGCAATGCCTTTTGCCTGTTGATAGCGTCAACAGGGTTACTGGCAGGTTCAATGGCAGCCAACCTCAGTCTGGAGTACTGGCGTGAGGATATTATGGCGCTCGCGATCACGGGATTCATGGGAATTCGTTTGCTGCGCAACCTGATGGATGTCATGACGCTGTATCAGGAGACGCCGCAGGTGCGTCCCCATCGCCGGACGGAGGCCCAGGAACGCGTGAATGTCCAACCCGAGGGTGTGGTTATGGGTCAGATTCCCGCTGTATCGAGTTTCTCGCAGGACCAGGTGGTGGAAGAGGTGGTCAAGCGCATCGAGACGAAGAAGGCCGAAGCGGCCAAGAAAAACCAGTTCACAAACTGAAGGGACCATGCCGGAACAGAACAGGTTGACCCTTGAAAATAGCGCCCTGCTGCTGTAGCGCCGGGGACTTATCTCCGCGGTGGAAGGGGCTACGACGCAGGAAGAGGTTGTTGCCGTTACAGGCTGATGAGCATCTTGAGATGAGAGATGAGAGATGAGAAAGCCGCCCGGAATTATCGGGCGGCTTTCTTGGTTCCCGGTCTTCAGCGGGAACAACTCTATTTTGCGGCGGGTTTTGCCTTTTGCTGCCCGACGAGGTAATTGGCGGTGTAGATGTAATCGTCGATCCCGTCATACTTCCCGTCGCCGTTCACGTCGTGCTGCGCCGGGGTATTGTCGGCATCCTTGAGGAAAGCGGCAAATTCCGCCTCCGTGGATGCCGCATTCGAGATGGCCGGGGCGATGGTCAGCGGATATTCGGTGACACGGTCCTCGCTCAGAATCATGAGGCTTGCGTTCAGGGCGCCTTTCACGGGAAGGGCTTCAATGAACCACGTAAGCGATGCGTCGTCTTTTTTCAGCGATACCAGCTTGGCGCCGTTCAGGGCAAAATTTGGCGAAGATCCTGCCTCTGCCGGAAGATCGGCGACTATGGTCACGGTGGTCGTGCCATCGCTCAGGGCGACAAAAGGTTCCTGACGGAAAGATGGGGAAATCGGCTGTTTGAAGAGTGCAATCATGATGGCGGGCGTTTTCACGCCTTGATAGTCCCGGAATCGCTCCAGGACTGCGGTGTAGGAAGTGGTGCCGATTGCGCCGGCCTTCTTCGTGGCGGCCGCGGGTTTGCCCGGAGCAGGTGTTTCCCCTGGGACAGGCGCATCGGTTGGGGCAGACGCATCGGCCGGCTTGACGGCCGTCTCTTGTGAGGGCGCCGTTTTAGCCTCATTCTGAGGTTGGCTGTCCGACGGCATGGTTACCGTACCGAGGTAAGTGGGGCCTGAACTGCCGGTAGCGCCACCGGTAGTGGTGCCGGTGTTACCACTGGTAGTGCTACCGCTGGTGCTGCCGGTGGTGCCGGTAGTGCTGCCGCTGGTGCCGCTGGTATCAGTCGTGGTGGTGCCGGCGCTTACGGTCGCTCCGTTTTGGTCGATTGGGTTGAAACTGGCTACGGTTACTCCACGGCCTGTTCCCGTATGGGTTGCAAAAGCAATGGTGGCGACCGGCCCGCTGCCTGAAAGGGGATTGGCGCTGACGACGGCGATCTTGATGCTGTTCTTGGAATAATTGGGATTGGCGGCGAATATCGCTCCCGAAATAAGTGTGCCGGGACTTACCGACGGCGACGCCAAGGCGGTGCTATCGTAATTCAGGAGTAGGTCGAAACCGGCGACGCCATCCATGTCGTTTCCCTGGACCGTATAGACGCCGGTACCCGAGGCGCTCACCGTCAGTGATGCGCCCAGGGCGAGTGAGGCGCTCGCCAGGAGCAGAATTATCGCCGTGACGCTGTGTCTGATATGTCGAGTCATGGTTTGTCTCTTTCTGCCGAATGGAATGTAGTGCTATAAGAATAGCTTACTGTGGATTTGATGGCAACGGGGAAAGTGTAATGATGGGATGTTCTGATATGATACACAATGCTGCATATACAACAAATAGTGTTATCTTGATTGCAATTTGGAATTAGCAGGAATTGTCAACTGATGCTGCCGCCAAGGTTGACAATGGGACGGCATCGTGATATTTGCAGGGTTATGGAGGAACGATGAGGGATTACATTCAAAAATTAGCCGACTCCGTGATGGCCGGCCGTGCGATTGGGCATGATGACGTCCTGCGACTCGGAGAAGTCGAAGGGTCGGAGTTCTATCATCTGCTGGGCGAGGCGGGCCGTATCCGCGAACATTTTGTCGGCAAGTCGGTGACGCTTTGTTCTATCATCAACGCCAAATCAGGCGCCTGTCCCGAGGATTGCGCGTTTTGCGCCCAGTCCGTTCACCATTCGACCCAAACGCAGTCTTACCCGCTTGTGGACGAGGAGCAGATGGTGAGCTGTGCAAAGAGCGCCGAGCAGCACGGCGCCTCCTGTTACGGCATCATCACCAGCGGAACGGGGATCGGGAACAGGGATGAGCTTGACCGCATCTGCCGTACCCTGAGACGCATTCGTGAGGAGGCGGGCATAGCGCCATCCTGCTCCCTGGGCATCATTGACGATGAGACTGCCTGCCTTCTCAGGGATGCCGGCATGGTGACCTATCATCACAATCTGGAAACCTCCCGCAGCTTTTTCCCGAACATCTGCAGTACCCATGATTACGAACAGGATGTTGCAACGGTCCGGGCTGCCAAGCGGGCCGGCCTGAGGGTCTGCTGCGGCGGTATCTTCGGCTTGGGCGAGAGTTTTGCCCAGCGGGTCGAGATGGCTCTGACGCTGCGTGAACTGGAGGTGGATTCGATCCCGGTCAATTTCCTCGACCCGGTGGCGGGGAGCCGCCTCGAACACGCGGATTTCCTGACACCGCTGGAATGCCTCAGAACCATTGCCGTGTACCGATTCATCCTGCCGGACCGGCAGATAACGGTTTGCGGAGGCCGGGAAAGAAATCTGCGTGAGTTGCAGTCGTGGATCTTCATGGCCGGCGCCAGCGGTATGATGACCGGCAATTACCTTACCAAAGCCGGACGCGACCCCGCCCTTGACCGCCAGATGGTGGCCGATCTCGGCCTGACCGTTGCCCCCTGCGAGTGTTCCTGATTGGGGACCTTACTCAGCAGTGTCCGGATAGTTTTTGCAGCAACTCAAAATCTCCCTCATCCGCCCCTTCGGGGGCACCTTCTCCCATAGGGAGAAGGGATAATAATCAATCCCTCTCCTTCCGGGAGAGGGTGGCCGAAGGCCGGGTGAGGGGATAAGGCGGGGTGTTGGCACTAATGCAAATACCAAACCGGACATTGTTGGATCTTATTCCAATTCCAAATCAAAGCGGCATCTTTGTTGGCTCGTCTTCGGCTCCTCAACGTACTACCTGTACGCCTTCGTCGCCTCAGTCCTCGCCGCCTTGATGTCATCTTTGATTTGAAATCAGAATTAGAGGATTGTGATGGCTAAAGGCATATTTATAACCGGCACCGATACCGACGTGGGCAAGACTATTGTGACCGCGGTCCTGGCGAGACTCCTGCGGATGCGAGGGATCAGTGTCGGCGTCATGAAGCCGGTGACCAGCGGCTGCCGCGAGGTGGACGGCGAACTGGTTTCCGACGACGCGCTCCTCTTGTGCCGGGCAGCCGCGATCCCCTGCGGGAGCGACGTTGTGCCCTATCTGCTCAGGGAGCCTTTGGCGCCTGCCGAGGCGGCGAAGATCGACGGCATCAGGATCGAGATCGCACGGATTCGGGAATCGTTCGACCGGTTGGCAAAGGCGTACGACTTCGTGCTCGTGGAAGGGGCCGGAGGGCTAATGGTGCCGCTGGCCGGCGGATTTCTCATGGCGGATCTGGCGCGGGAGCTTGATCTCCCACTGCTGGTGGTGGCGCGCCCCAACCTGGGAACCATCAACCATACCGTGCTGACCTGCTTTAGCGCCCAACAGATGGGGATTCCCGTCTCCGGGGTCATCATCAATGACTTCCCCAAGGAGCCGGGACCGGCGGAACGGAGCGCGCCCCATTACATCGGCTCTTTGTGCGGAGCGCCGGTGCTCGGCGTCTGGCCGCACGAAGCCGCTCCCGACCAGATGACGGTAGTGGAGCAGTTGGCAAATTGGTTGAATCTACAGCCGGAATCGGCAGTTGTGCTGAGGGAATTGGGGGTATGAACAGGGCGGCATACATGGATAAGGTCCTGAATCCGTGACGCCTCCATGCCTCCGCTGGTTCGGAAGGCCTCTGCCTTAGCGTTTGAAGAGTTTGCGACAATCATGCGGCGGACCAGCCGAGTGAGTGAATTGTCACGGCATGGCGGCGTGCGGGCTCCGGCTCTTCCGGCCACTGCGGCATTCCGGCGTCACGAATTCAGGCTATAGAGAGGGTACAATACGTGATGAACACCTATACGAGCGAACAACTGAGGGCATGGGACAAACGCCATGTCTGGCACCCTTTTACCCAGATGCAGGATTGGGAGCAAGAGGAGCCGATTGTCATCACGCGCGGTGAAGGGTGCTGGCTGATCGACAGCGACGGCAAGCGTTACCTGGACGGCGTGGCCTCCATGTGGACCAATGTGCACGGTCATTGCCGCAAGGAATTGAACGATGCGCTGAAGACCCAGGTTGACCGCCTGGAACACTCGACGCTCTTGGGGCTGGCCGGCGAGCAGAGTGTCGTGTTGGCCCACGAACTGGCAAAAATTGCGCCGCCGGGCCTGGACCGGGTGTTTTACTCCGACAACGGCTCCACTGCCATGGAGGTTGCGGTCAAGATGGCATACCAGTTCCAGGTGCACCAGGGCCGGCCGGAGCGCAGCCGTTTCATCACCTTCAAAAACGCCTATCACGGCGACACCCTTGGGGCTGTCAGCGTGGGGGGCATCGACATCTATCACACCACCTTCCGTCCGCTCATGTTCGAGACAATGCAGGCGCCGGCCCCGTACTGCTACCGCTGCGAGTTGGGCTGCAGCGATCCGGCGGAGTGCGGCATGAAATGCCTCGACGCCCTGGAAGCCTTGATGGCGGGGCATGCCGCTGATTGCGCCGGCCTGGTGATCGAGCCGCTCATCCAGGGGGCGGGCGGGATGATCGTGCAGCCGTCCGGATTTCTGAGACAGGTCAGGGAATTGTGCGACCGTTACGACCTGTTGATGATCACCGACGAGGTGGCCACCGGCTTCGGACGCACCGGCCGGATGTTCGCCTGCGAGCACGAAGGCGTGATCCCGGACATCATGGCTGTTTCCAAGGGGATTGCCGCCGGTTATCTCCCGTTGGCCGCAACCTTGACCAATGAGCGGGTCTATGGGGCCTTTCTCGGGGCCTACGCGGAACTCAAGACCTTTTTTCACGGCCATACGTTCACCGGTAACCCGCTGGCATGCGCAGTGGCCCTGAGAAGCCTGGAACTCTTTGAGAGCGACCGTTTGCTGGAAGGGTTGCAACCGAAGATCGCCCGGCTGGGGGAGCGTCTGGAGAGTATGGCAACGCTTCCCCATGTGGGTAACGTACGCCTGTGCGGCATGGCGGCGGGGATCGAACTGGTAGAGGACAAGGGTACCCGCCGGCCCTACCCGTGGGAGTGGAAAACCGGCGTCAAGGTCTGCCTGGATGCCCGCAGGCATGGCATCTTCTCCCGTCCCCTGGGGAATACGGTGGTCGTCTTCCCCCCCCTTGTGATCAGCCTGGACGAACTGGACCTGCTCATGGACGGGCTGGAGCGGTCCATACGTGCGGTTACCGGGGAGTGAAGGGAAAAAAGAATGTTTTGCAAGGAAAAATAAGCCTGAAATCGGCACATGCTTTCTCCGGGATGAAATGAAAAACCCCGCCGTGACGCAAGGCGGGTTTTTTTGTGGCGTGAATCAGGCCGTGATGCGAATTGCCACCTCCAGAGGCCAGAAGGAAGGAACCACTGCGCTCCAATCGGTGAGGCTCTCCAGCACGGCAGCAGTGTACTCACCAGCTTCGTCGTCAAAAAACCAGGAAACAACCACCGATGTGTCCAGTACAAAACGGTTCATCGTCGTCCCGCGGCAATCATCTCTCTGATCGGCAGGTCAGCACGCCGCCCTTTGGCCAAGGTCTTCATTTCCTCGATCATCTCAGAATAAATTTAATGTCACCAGCATACAAGGAAAATTCTGAAGTCTCCCATAGCCACACTTACTGCGTATGAAGATAAACTCTGCGTCAGCGTGGCCTTACTCTCGGTTTTTTTCTTTATTCCGGGAATTGTTCCGAAACCAATGACGAACCGATATCCTTCATGGCAGTGTGCAGATCTTTTCTTTCATGCGCCGGTTCATTTCGCATACCGGCAACGACATGCACCCCTATAACATCAAATTCCAACAATTGAAATATGTGTTTCGTATAATCAAAATACACCTGAAACATGCCGGAATCAGGATTACCCTGAGTGAACACAAGAATCAGCTTTTTTCCCACGGCTTTTTCTTTGAAATGCGGAGAGAAGCGCGGAGAGATTTGTGCAAACAACCTATCGGTGAATATCTTCGCCTGGGCACTCATCTGCCCCATGTAAATCGGCGAGCCGAGAACAAGGACATCGGCCTGCTCAAGCGCGCCATAAAGTTTCTGCATATCGTCGTTGATAACACAACCCCGATCCTGATCACCCTTGTGGCAACCCAAACAACCCCGGCAGGGTTTGATATCAAGATCGCTGAAATACCATGATTGGGTTTCAGCGCCCTGTTCTTTTGAACCTTCGAGTATTTTGTTTATTATCCACGCTGTGTTGCCTTCTTTCCGCGGACTAAAAATAAATCCGATGACTTTCATTTTTCTCCTTGCATGCCTGGTATTGCTGCACAGTTCGGGGAGTCAATGTCCCGCACTACGCGCAGCTCTGAGTTTTTTCAAGAACGGTTTCCCGAGAAAACTATGCTCCAAATCCAGGGAAAGCAGACGGTCGAACATTGGCACCGTCATGGTGAATGTCAGGCGATCCGGTGGGAGCAGACCCCGCATGGCAATGTCGGTTGCCCCGATTGCGGACTGAGGCCTCTCAAGAGCGGAGAACAGTGACAACATCTGCCCACAGCCGGACCCAAGGGGCGCTATAATCGGCTCTAGGTCGTCGGGATGAGCGTGATGGACCGCTCCGTGCATGAGTACACTCATTTGATCCGGGGTGACGAAGAAAGTTACCGTTTTCAGATACTTCGTCATTTCCGGTCGTATCGGCCCGATGAGGATGTGACCGTGCACAGGACGGTACGGTGGGTTGGCGTCCAGCCAGGCATCCGTAAGATCCGGTCTTGCCCGGAGTCCTTCCTTGGACGTCAGAAAGTCAACGAAGGCCTCCCGGCTGGGGAATGTTTCGGTATTGGTCATCCAATAGCCACAACCGGGGCATCCGCCTTTACCGACGGGGATATCGAGTGTTTCCCCTCTTTGCCAGGCATCGTAGTGGTCGAATATGCATCGTTTGAGTTTTACAATCGGGTCAAATTGGGAAGGGTCCGGTGCATCGTAAACCCCCACGGGGTGCAGATCCAGCTCCATAATTTCACACAGTGCTTCCAGGGTCATGGACATAATTTGCCCTCCTAGGTCAGGTTCTGTTCAGTCAGTTTGCGGAGCATCATCATTAATGACGCAGCATCGGCAAGTTTTCCGGAATCAACACCGTCGGCGATCTGGTTAGCCCACTTTGCCTGGCGGCATACGACTTCTTCCATCACGGTTCTTCCAAGAGGCGAAAGTGAATAGAGTTTTGCCCGACGATGGGCGGGATTCGGAGCTGTTGTTACAAATCCATCCATCACGAGACAATCTGCTATCCTCTGGACGTTCTGCCGGGTGAGGCCCATCCGTCGGGCGATCTCCGCCACCGTGGCCGGGCCGTGGGGTAAGGTGCCGAGAACCTGCCAGCGGGCGCTGGTTAGGCCCAGATCGCCTACCAACTGGTCTCCAGCGGCAATGAGTGCACCGTTCAGACGGAATGTTTCCAAAACAAGATCGGTGAATTTGGCGCCGGACGGCGTATGATTCATGTGTAACTTTCCTTTGACAATAGGTTCCCATATTGACAATATATTGTCAAGTTAGATTTTAATGCGAAAGCCAATGAAAAAACCCCACCGTGCATCACGGCGGGGTTTTTTTGAGGCAAGAATCTGACGTCGCTCCAAATTACTTGGGCATGGTGCAGTACATGTTGCCGTAAGGGCGCTTGCTGCGGGGGAGTACCTTGACGAACCGCTCCTTGAGCACTTCCTTCGCGTCCAGCTTGAAATCTGAGCAGTATTCCCCGATATATCCTTCCAGTTCCACACGATCGTTATCGTCCAACTCGAAAACGCCGACCTCCTTTGCCAGGCGGGATTCGTCCACGCCGCCGCGCACGTAGATCACACCTCCATGCATGCCGGTGCCGAACAGGTAGCCGTGCTTGTCCTTGGCCGGATCGTCGGTGAACATGCCCAGAAGGATCAGCACGCCGCCGGCCATGTATTCGCCGAAGAAGTCGCCCGCCTTGCCGCCGGCGACCAGGACCGGCTTGTTCTCCTGGTAGGACTTCATGTGGATGCCGACCCGGTAGCCCACATCCTTTTTGATGTGGATACTGCCGCCGCGCATGCCGTAGCCGAGAACGTCGCCGGCGTGACCGTGGACGATGATCTTGCCGGCATTCATGGTATTGCCGATATTGTCCTGGGCGTTTTCGTTCACGATGATGGTTGCGCCGTTCATGAATGCGCCCAGGTCATTGCCGGGGACGCCGTTGATGGTGATGGTTACCGGTTTGTTGATCCCGTCGCCGATGAAATACTGGCCGTTGACGTTGTCTAGCTCGATCTTGTCCGTACCGGCCTGCACCGCCTCGCGTATGGTGTTGTTGAGATCGCGGTAGTAGATTCCCTGTGCATTTATCTTCATATCAAGCTCCACGAACTTCGGATGTAATGGTTGACTGACAGGTTGTTGAAAACACAGGTTGTTCAAAAATAGTCAGATCGTCGCACCCGCAGAAAGCCCCGCGGAGGCGTAGCAGCGCTACGCCGCACAAGGCGGCTTTCGAGGACGGCGGCGAGATGGCTGTTTTTCAACAACCTGCTAAACGTTTCCTTCCACCATGGCGATGACCGGCTCTCCCCCGCGCGGCGACCAGATGCGTGCAGGGGCGGGGCATATCTCGCGAATGGCCGACTCTTCAGAAGCCATGTAGACGAAGTCGTCCTTTTCGGCGCAGACCAGCGGCCGCAGCTTGACCCGGTCGTTGAGCCCGATCAGCCCCTTGTTGCTGGCGAACAGGATGGCGAACGGCCCGTTCAGGAGGGCGCTGCCGTAGACTTGGCGGATAGCGGTGTAGAGGTCCCTCTCGTTCTGGGGGAGTTGGTCGATCAACGACCAGAAAGGGGGCGCCAGGGCGGTGCAGGCCAGTTCGGGCGACAGCCCGTGTTTGCGGATCAGCAGGTCGAGCATGTAGGCCACGACCTCGGTATCGGTCAGCATGGTGCACAGGTAGCCGTACATCTCCAGATAGCGTTTGTTGATGCCGTATGACGAGATCTCCCCATTGTGGACGATGGACCAGTCCAAAAGGGTGAAGGGGTGTGCGCCTCCCCACCAGCCGGGGGTGTTGGTCGGAAAACGGTTGTGCGCGGTCCAGATGTGGCCGCTGTACTCCTCAAGCCGGAAGAATTCGGCGATCTCTTCGGGGAAGCCGACCCCCTTGAAAGCGCCCATGTTCTTGCCGGAGGAAACCACAAAGGCCCCGTCGATCTCGTGATTGACGGCCATGACATGGCGGACGATGATGTCCGAATCGGTCATGCCCTGGTATTCCACCGCTTCCCGGTACTCGTCGGTTTCCAGGGGAGTAACGAAATAGCGCTTGAATACCGGCGGATCGGCGATGGCCTTGGTGCGGCGGGTCGGGATATCCTCCTGCTGCTCAATGTGGAAGTTCGCCTCCAGATATTCCTCGGTCAGTTGCAGGGCCATGGCGTTCTCGTACATGAGATGGAAGGCATAGAACTCCTTGAACTCCGGGTAGATGCCGTAGGCGCCGAATCCGCCTCCCAGCCCGTTGCCGCGGTCATGCATGAGCGAGATGGATTTGATGATCACCGCGCCTTCGACCCGTTGTCCCTTTTTGGAGACAAAGCCGGTCAGGCCGCAGTTGGAGATGTCTTTCTGAAAGATGTGGGTCGGTTGTGGTTTCATTAGTAATCCTTGATGCGGGGCGCACATCTTTTTTGCCGTAAAAGCCCCTTCCATGGTTTTTTGCAGGTTATTGAAAAACTTAGGTTGTTCAAAAATAGTCAGATCGTCGCACCCGCAGAATGCCCTGCGGAGGCGTAGCAGCGCTACGCCGCACAAAAGGGCTTTCGAGGACGGTGGCGAGATGGCTGTTTTTCAACAACCTGCTCGCTCGGCGCGGCCGTTGTCGGCTACTTTTCCTTGTGGCGCAAAAAGCCTGTTCCTGATCTCCCTGGAGAGATTGAGGAACCCGAAATCAGGCAAGAGCAGGCTCTCCCGGAAGGGGGACATATCGACCTTTTCCCGGATCAGGCCGGAGAAGATGCCGGCCCGGTCAACATTTCCCACCAGCACCGCGCCAACCAGGCGGTCATGTTGCAATACGATCTTGCGGTACTGGTAGTTCTGGATGTCCTGATAGGTATGGATCTCGTATTCGGCCGGGTCCCTGGGGTTGGTGACCCCCATGGAAATGGTGGAAACCTTGAAGAATTCGATGGAGTTCATGGCCAGGCCGCCCACGTATTCCTTTTTTTCGCCGGCCATGGCGGCGCCGGCGATGTCTCCCTGTATGTAGGCATCGGGCCAGATCGGCATGGGATTTTTCTGTCCGCTGAAAAAGTCGTCCGCTTCGGCCACGTCGCCGGCGGCATAGACGTCGCTGTTGGAGGTTTGCATCGTCGCATCCACCACGATACCGCGGTTGACCTCGATGTCGCTCCCCTTGAGAAAAGTTGCGGCCGGACGTACGCCGATGGCCACGACAACAGTGTCGCAAGGGATGAAGTCACCCGACTTGAGGGTCACGCCGCTGATCTCCGCCCCGTCTCCTTCGATACGGACGACCGTGTCTTCGGTGATGACGTCGATGCCGTTGGCTCTCATCCTGCGGGCCACGATCTTGCCTGCCGGCCGGTCAAAGGCCGAGGAAAGCACGCGGTCGGCCAGTTCGACAACGGTTACCGGCTTGTCCAGCAGGTTCAGACCCTCGGCCGCCTTGAGGCCGATCAGGCCGCCGCCGATTACCACGGCCCGGTTTATGTCCGGGGCGATCCCTTTCAGTTTTGCGGCATCTTCCCAGGTGGTGAAGGTAAAGATGCGGTCCTTGCCGGACATCCCTTCAATGGGGGGTATGAACGGGTCGCCGCCGGTGGCCAGCAGGAGCTTGTCATAGGGGATGGCGTCGCCGCCTGCCAGTTTGACCTTTTTGACCGTGGTGTCCACTGCCACCACTTCGGACTCCAGCAGCAGATTGATGCGGTTTTTGGAGTAGAAGTCGTTCGGCAGGTAGGCCATGCGCTTCTCGTTGATCAGGCCGCCCAGCAGATAGGAGATCAGCGGACGGCCATAAACGTTATGCTTCTCCCGCGATATGACGGTGATATTGCCCTGTTGGTCCCGTTCGCGGATGGCACGGATGGCGCCAACGGCAGCTACGGAATTGCCGACGATCACATAATTCATTTCTGGCTCCCCTCCCTGTACACGAGTGCCCGGTTGGGGCAGGCGTCGACGCAGGCCGGTGACTTCCTGTCCGGGCAGAGGTCGCACTTGTTGGCCTTTTTCTTTTTGAGGTTGCGCTGGATGGCGCCGTAGGGACAGGCCATCACGCATGACCAGCAGCCCACGCATTGTTCGGTGTCGATGCGCACGACCCCTTCGGCATCCTTCTGTATGGCGCCTGAAATGCAGGCCCGCAGACAATCCGGCTCGTCACAGTGCCGGCAGGTGGTCGAAAGGGAGATGATCCCTCCGTGCAACTCCTCCACCGTACAGCGGGAGATGGGGCGCTCGGGCTCATGCAGAAAGGCCTTGACCGGGTCTTTCGAGAGCGAATGCTCGGTGATGCAGCCCACCTCGCACAGGTGGCAGCCGATACAGGCGTCTTCCAGGGTGTAGATACGTTTCATGGTCTATTCTCCAGCAGGCATGACGCCAAGCACGTTCATATCCTTCTCAGTCAAACCGACGGCCCGCAGCTTGTAGCGGTTGCCGCGCAGCGATTCCAGGGCGTTCAGCCCCATGCCGCCCAGGATCTCCTTCATTTCGTGGCCCCAGGCGTGGATCAGGTTGACCAGCTTCTCGGCGCCGATCTCCGGGTTGAGGCGCTTGGCCAGGTAAGGGTTGTTGGTGGTGATGCCCCAGGGGCACTTGCCGGTATAACACCGCTGGCAGAGGGTGCATCCCAGGGCCAGCAGGGTCGAGGTGCCCAGGTTGATGGCATCGGCGCCCAGGGCGATGGCCTTGATGGCGTCGCCTGAGTTGCGCACACCGCCGCCGACCACGATGGAAACCTGGTTGCGGATACCTTCGTCGCGCAGCCGGGAGTCGACCGCAGCCAAGGCCAGTTCCATGGGGATGCCCACATTGTCGCGGATTACCTGGGGGGCCGCACCCGTGCCGCCGCGGAATCCATCGATGGTGATGATGTCGGCTCCGGCCCGGGCAACGCCCGAGGCAATGGCGGCTATGTGGTGTACCGCGGCGATCTTGACCGACACCGGTTTGGTGTAGTTGGTGGCCTCTTTCAGGGCGTATATCAGCTGGCGCAGATCCTCGATGGAATAAATGTCGTGGTGCGGCGCCGGCGAGATGGCGTCGGAACCCATGGGGATCATGCGGGTCTCGGATATCTGGCCATCGACCTTTTCCCCCGGCAGGTGGCCGCCGATGCCCGGTTTGGCGCCCTGGCCGATCTTGATCTCGATGCCGACCCCGGCATTCAGATACTGTTCGCTGACGCCGAAACGGCCCGAGGCAACCTGGACGATGACATTTTTGCCGTATTTGTAGAGGTCTTTGTGCAGCCCCCCTTCACCGGTATTGTAGATCGTGCCAAGTTCCTGTGCTGCGGCGGCCATGGCGCGATGGGCGTTCAGGTTCACGGCGCCGTAGCTCATGGCAGAGAAGATAAAAGGATACTCAAGGGTTATTTGGGGCGTCAATGCGGTCTTCAACTCCGGTTTCCCGGTCTTTTCGTTGTTGACGACTTCGATGTGGTCCGGTTTTTTGCCCAGATAGGTACGCAGTTCCATCGGCTCGCGCAGCGGATCGATGGAGGGGTTCGTCACCTGGGATGCATCCAGAAGCAGATGGTCCCAGTAAATGGGATATTTGGCCGGGTTGCCCATGGCTGCCAGCAGGATGCCGCCGGTATCGGCCTGGGCATAAAGATTGCGGATATGGGCCGTGGACCAGGACTCGTTCTTCTTGAAGGCCTCCTGGTTAAGGGTAATGCAGATGGCGCCGGTGGGGCAGAGCGCCGAACAGCGGCGACAGCCGATACAGAGCGTATTGTCTTCAGCCAGGCGGTCATCGTCTTCCACGTAGGTGTGGACCTCGTAAGCGCACTGGCGGACGCAAACCTTGCAACGGATACACTTGGGGTCGCTACGCTCAATGATAAACTCATTGAATGATTCGTTAACGGATTTGTAAAGCACGTTCAACCTCCTCCGGTAGAGACCGGGTTCCTGCGCCGAAAAAGCGCGCGGCCGCTGTCACCGGAATGCCGAAAGCTTGTTGGGGTGATAGCGGACCATGTTAGGTAAGCAACCATTATGCCCGAAAAAACTGTTGCGGCTGCGGTGAGGCCATGGGTATTATTAGTCATTGAAATAGCGAGGGATTTATTGGCACTTCACCCAGGGGTGCCGATACGTCGATTTCGCGTCGTTCCCCAAGACGCGTTTTTGCTTTAATTTTGAGTTATTTCATTACACAAGTGAGTATGTCGCTTGTTCTGCCGTTCAGGCGTCACGGATTCAGGCGACCTTGCAACCCGTCAATCCAGCATTTACGGCTCTTTTGCATCTTGACGCGCAAGCTTGGCTGTGTTATTAAAAACAACCCTTTAATATCAATATGTTAAATTGCGTATGGATATTGTGCGGACAAATTTAGTTTGATTCGGAGGTGGTGATGTCACAGCAAATCACTCTGACGGTGGGTGGGCTCCTGGACGACATGGCGCGGCGTTTTCCTGAGAACGATGCCCTGGTCCATCCCGAACGGGGCCTGCGTTACAGCTACCGGGCATTTAACGAAGTCTGCCGGCGGGTCGCCAAAGGGTTGATCGCACTGGGGGTTACAAAGGGGGACAATGTCGCCATCTGGGCCTACAACGTTCCCGAGTGGGTCATGCTCCAGTTCGCCACGGCCAAGATCGGCGCCGTGCTGGTGACGGTCAATACGGCCTACAAGTCGGCCGAACTCGAATATATCCTCAATCAGTCCGACTCCACCACGCTCTTCATGGTCAGGTCCTTCAAGGACACCGACTACGTGCAGACCTTCTCCGAGGTGGCGCCGGAAATCCGGGCGGCAGAGCCGGGCAAGTTGGCGTGCCCGAAGCTGCCGTTTCTCAAGAATGCCGTCTTTATCGGCGACGAGACGCCGTCGGGCATGTTCGGATTCGAGGCGATGGTCGAGGCCGGGAAGGGGGTGACCGACGAGGAGTTGAATGCCATCGAGGCAACTCTTGACTGCCATGATGTGATCAACATGCAGTATACCTCCGGTACGACAGGATTCCCCAAGGGGGTCATGCTGACCCACTTCAATCTCGTCAACAACGGCTTCAACATTGGCGAATGCATGAAGTTCACCGAAAAGGACCGTCTCTGCATCACGGTGCCGTTCTTCCACTGCTTCGGCTGCGTGCTCGGGGTCATGGCCTGTGTTACCCATGGTTCGACCATGGTGCCGGTGGAGATCTTCGATCCGCTCAAGGTGCTGCAGACCGTCGAAGAGGAGAAGTGCACGGCGCTCCATGGCGTGCCGACCATGTTCATAGCGGAACTCGAGCATCCTGAATTTTCGAGGTTCAACCTCAGCAGCCTGCGAACCGGCATCATGGCCGGTTCGGTCTGTCCGATCGAGGTGATGAAACGGGCAGTGAAGGATATGAACCTTATCGAGATCACCAGCGTTTACGGCCAGACCGAAGCATCTCCCGGCATTACCCAGACCCGCACCGAGGATCCGATCGAACTGAGGGTCGCCACGGTCGGTCGGGCCCTGCCGGGCGCAGAGGTCAAGATCATCGATATCGAAACCGGCGCCACCCTGCCGCCCGGCAAGCAGGGGGAACTGTGCGGGCGTGGGTATATGGTCATGAGGGGCTACTACAAGATGCCGGAGGAAACCGCCAAAGTGATCGATGCCGACGGCTGGCTGCATACCGGCGACCTGGCCATCATGGATGAGAACGGGTACTGCAAGATCACCGGCCGGATCAAGCAGATGATCATCAGGGGAGGGGAGAACATCTATCCGCGCGAGATCGAGGAGTTCCTCTATACCCATCCCAGGATATCCGATGTCCAGGTCTACGGCGTACCGGACCGCAAATACGGTGAGCAGGTCATGGCGGCCATTATCCTCAAAAAGGGGATGGATATGACCGAGGCGGAGGTGCGTGAATTCTGTAAGGGAAGGATTGCCAATTACAAGATTCCCAAGTATGTCAAATTTGTAGACGGTTACCCCATGACCGCCTCGGGCAAGATCCAAAAATTCAAGCTGCGGGAGATGGCCATCAAGGAACTGCAGTTGGAGGATGCCGGCGAGACGGCGTAAAATCGGAAGGGAAGGCAGGCTGATCGGGTCCAAGGACAGAGAGGTAAAAAAATATGATACTACAAAAACTTATTGCCGTCGTTTTTTTGCTTTTCGTGATCTGCTTTATTGCCATTGTGATCGAAGAGTTGTTTCTGGGGGGAAAGCGCCGGCGAAAGCTGGAACGCCAGAGGCGTGCCGGGGCCGGAGCGCTGAAACCGGAGAATGGACAGGGTAAAAGCGGATTATGAGTTGAAACCTGATTTGTTGCTTGTGTGACCTGAATGAGAAAAGGCGGGGAGACATAACTCCCCGCCTTTTCTCATTGCTAGCAACGGGGTTGCGCTTAGAAACGGTAGCCGAGGCCTATGCCGAAGAGGTTCGGGTTGAGGTCGAGGTCGTATTTAGTGCCGGCTATCTTAACCTTGGTGTCGGCGTTGATGTACTTGTAGTCGATGTTGAAGTAGAGGTTGTCCTTGATCTTGATGTCGGCACCGGCCTGGGCGGCCCAGCCGACACTGTTGTCGATACTGAAGCTGCTGTCGTTGTTCAGTCTGGAGTTGAAGGGGAAGGTGACATTCAGACCAAAACCGATGTAGGGGCTAACCAGGTTGCCGGCCAATGGGTGGTATTTTACCGTCAGAGTCGGAGGGAGCAACCATGTGGACCCTTGAAATTGGCCGTTGAGCTTGATGTCATTTCTGGTTACTGCGGCTATCAACTCCGTGGAAACACTCTTCAGGAAAAAATATTCCAGGTCGAGTTCCGGGACGACATCATCACTGATTTTGGCGTTTGCAGCGCTCAGTTTGTTGTCGAACGACTCATCCGGCATGACGTAGACCGCCCTGACCCGAACGCCGAACTTCTGGTAGTCATCCGCTGCTCCGGCCATGGATGCCATGGTCATCATCGCTGCCGCAATCCCAGCCACTCCAAGTAACGTTCTTCTCATCAGCTTGGTCCTCCCATATGTGATATTTGAGGTTTGCACCCCAATTCCGATATCAGGAACCAATAAAAAAGATTTATAAGATGTTCTTTGTCTTTTTGTTGCAATTTCGTGGAAAAAACGACAGAAGTCAAGAGTTTTTTTGCGTCATAGAAAAATAATTTGCTAATACGGAAATATTTAGTTGTGAACTGCCTGGAACAGTCGTGAGTATGCCTGGCAAATAAGGTCTTCGAGGGAATAGGGTATCTGCCGGCTTGCATATTTTACGCTCATGTGTAAAATTTCACCGTTCATGCATCACGGATTCGGGAAATCGTTTCATGGAGGATCCATGCGTCTTACTCCTGCCACCGAACTGGAATATCGCTGTAGAATGCTGCAAAACCATATGGCCGCCGAGGGGCTGGATGCCGTCATCATTGTTCAGAATGCCGATCTTTTTTATTTTACCGGCACTGTCCAGAGCGGCTGCCTGTATATCCCTGCCCAAGGGCAGCCGCTGTACCTGGTGCGCCGCGATGCCGCCCGGGCGAGAATGGAGTCGGGCCTGAAGGAGGTAATGCCCTTCGGTTCGCCCAGGGACGTCCCGCCGTTGGTGGCCGGCTACGGCTACCCCGAGCCGAAAAGGATCGGCATGGAGTTCGACGTGCTGCCGGTTACCCTCTTCGAACGCTACCGCAAGATATTCCCGAATGCGCAATTCAGTGACGCCACGCCGCTGATCCGCCTGGTGCGCATGATCAAAAGCCACTACGAGATCCACCTTATGAAGGATGCAGCAGACCAGGTCGACAAGGTGACCCGCCTGGCTGGGGAAGTGATCCGCGAAGGGATGAGTGACCTGGAACTGGCGGCCGAGCTTGAGCATTCGGCTCGCCTGAACGGCCACCTGGGGATTATCAGGATGCGTGTTTTTAACGGTGAAATGCTCTTTGGCCATACCTTTTCCGGTACGGACAGCGCTGTGCCGGCCTATACCGATACCCCTTTCGGCGGTGTGGGGCCCAGCCCCTGTTTCGGGCAAGGGGCGAGCTACAAGCCGATTGGCCGCAACGAGCCGATCATCGTCGATTTTGCCGGCAGCATTGACGGCTACGTGGTGGACCAGACCCGCGTCTTTGCCCTTGGCGGCCTGCCCGACCGGCTGCGCAAGGGGTACGACGACATGGTGCGGGTCCAGGAGTTGATGAAACAGATCGCCGTTGTGGACACACCCTGGGGTGAGGTGTACGACCGTTGTCTGGCCCTGGCGGTGGAGATGGGATATGGTGACAGCTTCATGGGGGCGCAAGGGTCCCAGGTCTCCTTCATAGGGCATGGTCTGGGGGTTGAGATCGATGAATATCCTTTTATTGCCCGTGGGTTCAAGGATATGACCCTTCAGGTGGGGATGGTTTTTGCTTTTGAGCCCAAGGTGGTCTTTCCGGGGGAGGGAGCGGTCGGCATCGAAAATACCTTTTATATCAGCAATGACGGGCTTAAGCAGTTGACCTATTCCAGCGAGGAGTTGGTGATTCTGTCTCGCTAAAATTTTTGTTGCATTTTGTCAAAGCTTTGGTATAACTACGGCACTTCCTATTGTATACAGTATCCTAAAAAAGATTTTTTAATTTGGGTAGACGGACGATTTTTTGTTGCTTTTAATGGTGTCGTAGAGCCTGGCCCCCTATTGTCCCAGCTTAAACCTCACAACGAAAGGAGAGTACCAACATGGCATTGAAAGAGACGCTCAAACAGAAGATTGAGGAACACCGTCCCCGTACCACCAGGCTGACCAAGGAATTCGGCAAGGTGATCATCGACCAGGTGACCATCGACCAATGCATCGGCGGAGCCCGCGATATCCGCAGCCTCGTCACCGATATCTCCTATCTCGATCCCCAGGAAGGCATCCGCTTCCGCGGCAAGACCATCCCCGAGACCTTTGCGGCGTTGCCCAAGGCTCCCGGTTCGGCCTATCCGACCGTCGAATCTTTCTGGTACTTCCTGTTGACCGGCGATGTGCCAACCGATGCCCAGGTCGCCGAAGTGGCGGCCGAGTTTAAAGCCCGCCAGGCGGTCCCCCAGTACGTGTTCGACGCCATTCGCGCCCTGCCCAGGGACAGCCATCCCATGGTCATGCTCTCGGTCGGCATCTTGGCCCTGCAGAAAGACTCCAAGTTCGCCGCATTCTACAACTCCGGCAAATTCAACAAGATGGTCGCCTGGGAATCCGTCTATGAAGACGCCAGCGATATCGTGGCGCGTATCCCCATCATCGCCGCCTTCATTTACAACCTGAAGTACAGGGGCGACAAGCAGATCGCCATTGACCCGACCCTCGACATGGGCGCCAACTTCGCCCACATGATCGGGCAGAGCGAGCAGTACAAGGATGTGGCGCGCATGTACTTCATCCTGCACTCCGACCATGAATCCGGCAACGTATCGGCCCACACCACCCACCTGGTGCATTCGGCCCTGTCCGACCCCTACTATGCCTATTCCGCCGGCCTGAACGGCCTGGCCGGCCCGCTGCATGGTCTGGCCAACCAGGAGGTTCTGGGCTGGATCATGGAGTTCCAGAAAAAACTCGCCGGCGCCGAGCCGACCAAGGAAAACGTCACCAAGGCTCTTTGGGATACCCTCAATGCCGGCCAGGTCGTTCCGGGCTACGGCCACGCCGTTCTGCGCAAGACCGACCCACGCTACATGGCTCAGCGCGAATTCTGCCTTGCTACCCCTGGCCTCAAGGACGATCCGCTGTTCAAACTGGTCGCCATGATCTTTGAAACCGCACCGGGCGTTCTCACCGAGCACGGCAAGACCAAGAACCCCTGGCCGAACGTCGATGCCCAGTCCGGCGTCATCCAGTGGTACTATGGCGTCAAGGAATGGGACTACTACACCGTCCTGTTCGGCGTCGGCCGCGCTCTGGGCTGCATGGCCAACATCACCTGGGACCGCGGCCTGGGTTACGCCATCGAGCGTCCCAAGTCCGTCACCACCGCCATGCTGGAGAAGTGGGCTGCCGATGGTGGTCGCCAGCTGTCCTGATCTTTTTTCATGAGGTATAGCGGGGGGATGCGGCAACGCATCCCCCTTTTTTTATTTTCAGGCTTGCAAAAATATAAAAATGAGGTATAAAAGATAAAAATTATCTTATTTGCCGCCTGGAAACAGGTCAATCCAACAATACAGGGGAGGAATACCAACATGCCGAAGCTTCTTGAAGTCTACAAATGTGAACATTGCGGCAATATCGTCGAAATCATCCACGCCGGCGGCGCTCCGCTTTTCTGCTGTGGCGAACCGATGAAACAGCTGACGGAAAACACCGTCGATGCCGCAAAGGAAAAGCATGTGCCGGTTATCGAAATCAGCGACGGCGTTGTCAAGGTCACGGTAGGCAGCGTGCTGCACCCCATGGAAGAGAAACACTACATCGAGTGGATCGAACTGGTTGCCGACGGCAAGGTTTACCGCCAAGCCCTTCAACCTGGTGAAGTTCCCACCGCCACCTTCAACATCACCGCCTCAAGCCTGACCGCCCGGGAGTTGTGCAATTTACACGGCCTCTGGACTGCCAAATCGTAATGAGGCAGTGAAGCACAAACAACCAAAGCCCGCCGGAGAACCCGACGGGCTTTTTTTCTATCACGGGCGCAATTATGAAGAGTCACACCACCATGATATGCCGCGCAGGATGTGCAGCCTGCTGTATCGCCCCCTCGATCTCATCGCCCATTCCCGGCATGGATTCCGGTAAACCGGCTGGAGAGCGTTGCGCGCAACTGGCACCCGACAACCGCTGCCTTCTTTTCGGCCGTCCTGAACGTCCTTCGGTTTGTGCCAGCCTTCGGCCGAGCCTCGATATGTGCGGCCATGACGATACAGAAGCGATGGGGATTCTGTCGCAAATGGAACTGCTTACTCAACCTGATCCGCGTCAATAACGTTTTTGTTGACACTGGTGGCCTGAATGGCGTTCAACAATGTTTTCCCGGCCGCGTCATCCCGGCCGTGGTTGCATTCGCCGGGAAGCTGACCGCGCCAGCGTCAGGAGTTGATGATGGGACAACGGCAAGATATCAGCCATAGCGAGCTGTTTTGGGGGTTCAACCGCATCGCCCTGTCCGGGTTCGGCGGGGTCATGTCGTGGGCCCGACGCGCCATGGTAGAAGAACGCGGCTGGCTCTCCTCAGAGGAATTTACCTCACTGTTCGGTCTATGCCAGTTTATGCCCGGACCGAACATCATCAACATGTCGGTCTGCGTGGGGGCTCGTTTTCAGGGAGCCAGCGGCGCTGTTGTCTCGTTGCTCGGCCTGTTGTGTGCTCCGGTCATCATCATAATCGCGCTCGGAGCCCTCTACGGGCGTTTCGGCGGGTTACCCGCGATCCAGGCCATGCTTCGCGGCATTTCCGCGGTTGCGGCCGGCCTGATCCTGGCCATGGGGCTGCGGATGGCCGCCGACCTTTTAAAACGGCCGCTTCTGCTGGTTTTCAGCGCTTTGATCCTGGTGGCGGTCGTTTTTCTGCGCTGGCCCCTGCTGGCGGTCATGTTCGGCCTAGCGCCCGCAAGCATATGGGTTACGGCGCGCCGGTACTGTAGGGCGCCATGAACGTAGTTGCCGAGATCATACTCCAGTTCGGGATGTTGTCCCTGGTGGCCTTTGGCGGGGCCGGCGCGGTGTTGCCCGAGATGCACCGGATGGCGGTTGAGACCCACCATTGGATGGACGACGCCACCTTTACCCAATTGGTGGCCATCTCCCAGGCCGCGCCGGGACCCAACGCGATCATCGTTACCCTGATTGGCTGGCATGTTGCGGGACTGTCCGGGGCTCTGGCCGCCACAACAGCCATGTGCGGCCCTTCGAGCCTGTTGATCTTCATCTTCATGCGCTTTTGGGAGAAAATCCGCGGAACGCGCTGGCGTCTCATCATTCAGACCGGCATCTCCCCCCTGGCAATCGGCCTGGTGCTTGCGAGCGGTTGCATCATAACCCGGGGAGCCGATGATGGTTGGGGTGCCTACGGCCTTACGGCTGCAACTGTGCTGATCGTCCTGAAAAGCAGGTTGAACCCGCTCTGGCTTATAGGACTCGGCGCACTGCTGGGACTGGCCGGGTTCGTCTGACAGGTTGTTGAAAATCTACTGCGGGGCTGGTCTGCGGCGTTGCCGCTCGTTCAAAAGCTCAACGTACCGAGGGGTATGCCTCGCTTTCTCGCTCGCTTGCGCCTTGCATACCAACATCCTCATGACGATTTCCAACAACCTGCCGAGGCGCGACGGGCTTTTCTTCCCGCCTCCCTTTACACCTGTCCGCGGCTCATGTATCATCATCTGAATGAAGCGCATCCTCACCCTTTACATAATCCGCGAGATCGCCTCGCTGTTCCTGCTCGGCATCGTGGTCTTCACCCTGATCCTGCTGATGGGGCGGCTGATCAAGCTGACCGACCTGGTCATCTCCCGCGGCGTGCCCATGGCCGATGTCAGCCGGATGATTCTGTATCTCATGCCCTCGTTCCTGGTCTTCACCATCCCCATGGCCTTTCTGCTGGCGGTGCTGCTGGCCTTCGGGCGCCTTTCGGCCGATAACGAGATCACGGTGATGAAATCAGCCGGGCTCAGCCTGATGCAGATCATGCCGCCGGTGGTGCTGTGCGCTGTGGTTGCCGTGCTGTTGACCCTGGCAGCCAGTACCATCGGGGTCCCCTGGGGCAATACAGCCTTCAAGCGCATCAGTTTCGAGATACTGAGGCAGAACGTGGCCGCGACGATCCGCGAGAAGGTCTTCTGGGATGAAATTCCCGGCATCATTCTCTATACCGACCATTACGACGAACAGAATCAGACCCTCAAGGGGATCATTATCCAGGATAGCCGCGACCCGGCACGGCCCATGACCATCTTTGCCGCTAGCGGCAAGGTCGGCTGCACGCCCAGCCGGCAGGATATCTGCCTGGTGCTTGATAACGGCAGTATCCATGCGGCGGGGGACGATGACGAATATCGTCTGGTCAATTTCGATGAATACGCCCTGACCGTGGCCGGCCCCGGCAGAGAGGGGGGCATCGGGCGCAATGAACTGGATATGGGGATCGACGAACTGCGGCAGCAGATTAACGGCCCTGCAGCACCCAAGACAACCCGCCTCAAGATGACGGCCGAACTCCAGAGCCGTTTCGCCTTTCCGTTCGCTTCGCTGGTCTTTGCCATCGTGGCCGTCCCGCTGGGTATCCAGAACCGCCGTTCGGGCAAATCAGCGGGATTTTCCGTCAGCATCGGCATTTTGCTGGCCTATTACGTGCTGCTGTCACTTCTGCGGACCTTGGCGGAACGGGGAACACTTCCGGCAGGGCTTGCGCTCTGGCTTCCCAATATGATCTTTCTGGCGGTTGGATGGTATTGCCTGAGGATGGCGTCCCTGGAACGCAGCATCCAAGGGGCTGTGCAGGATGCGCTGTTGACCCTGATCGGGAGGAAGGCCTGATGCGGTGAGTATCCTCAGCCGCTACATAGCATTTGCCTGGCTGCGTCTTCTGGGTCTCTGCCTGGGTAGTTTCGTGGCCGTGTACCTGGTGCTGGACATGATGGACAAGATCCCGCGCTTCGTCCGCGCCGGCGGTTCCGGAGGAGACATTGTGCGGTTTTTTGTCTGGAAACTGCCGGAGATGGTCGGCCAGACCGCCTCGTTTTCGATCCTGATGGCGACCCTGCTGACCTTGGGCATGTTCTCGCGCAACAGCGAGATCATCGCCATGCGCAGTTGCGGGATCAGCCTGCTGCGCATTTCATTCCCCATGCTGTTCCTGGGGTTGGCTGCCAGTTTTCTGCTGCTTTTGAACGCTGAACTGGTGGTGCCCGACTGCTATGAGCGCATGGAGAGGATTGAACGGGTAAACATCAGGAAACAGGGCATCAACGCGGTCTTCAGGCTCAACAATATCTGGTTCCGTTCCGACAGCCTGATCCTGCAGGCCCATCTGTTCGACCCCCAGGCAAAAGTGCTGCGGGGGATCATTCTCTGGAAACTGGACGGTTCCATGAGTCCGGCCAGCCGTATGGATGCCGAATCGGCAGAATTCCATGACGGCCGCTGGACCCTGAAGGGGCTGGTGATAAAGGATTTCAGCCAGGGGCGCGTGTATGCCGTCAGACAGGCCAAAACCATGGATGTGCCCCTGAACCTCAAACTGGACGACCTGCGCGTGCTGGACAACAACGCCGATAACCTGAGTTTCAGGAAGCTGAAGGAGTATGCCGACAACCTGCAGAGCGGCGGTTATCAGGCCTTTCGTTACCTGACCATGATGCACACCAAACTTTCTGCGCCGTTTGCGGCGTTTGTGATGGTCATCCTGGGCATCCCGTTCGCTTTCAGGAACAGCCGTTCAGGCGGTGCCGCCCTCGGGATCGGGGCCAGCATCGGTATCGGTTTCGCCTATTTCGTGGTCAACGCCATGCTGCTTTCCTACGGGCGCAGCGGAGTGCTGCCGCCGATGGTTGCGGCCTGGGGGGCCAATATCATCTTCTGTCTGGGCGGGGTATGGCTGGCCATGACGGTGAGGGATTGATCCCCTCTAAGAGGTTGTTGAAAAACAGCCATCTTGGCCTTCGTCCTCGAAAGCCCTTTTGTGGGTACGACGATCTGACTATTTTTGAACAACCTGAGTTTTTTAACAGCTTGCTGAAGCGATATGCACCACAAGGAGGCCGAACATGAAAAATGCCGCCGCTATCCTGATCATCATGATGTGCTGCCTGGCGGGGAGCGCACCCCTCTTTGCAGCTGACCGGCCGCAGCGCGTCATGAATCCCGCGGCAGCGGCTCAGGACACCGCTCCCGCCATTCTCAGCATCATTCCGGCCCAAGCGGAGCCGGGAGACAAGGTAACCATCTTTGGCTCCAACTTCGGCGAACAGATTTCAGCCTTTCTCGGCAGCGTGGAGATACCGGCCAGGGTCATCGACGCTAAGCAGGTCGAGTTCACCATTCCGCAGCTCGATGCAGGATTGTACGCCCTTTACCTCAAGCGGGGCGATGGCGTTGTGGGCAGGGCCTATAATTTTTCCGTGCTGCCGCAGCGTCCGGTTCTGAGTGCCCTTTCACCCGACAGGATAGGTTCCTGCGCCCAGGGTGAGGAACGGGACGTAACCGCGGTGGGCCGAAATTTCGGCGAAACGTCGCTTCTCTTCTTTGACAACGCCTCCATCAAGAGTCGCTTGGTCTCGCCTACAGCCATCGCATTCAGGGTGCCGCAGGTGGCGGGAGGGTTGCACCAGGTCATGGTGAAAAATTCCCCTGAGAACGCCTCTGTGCCCCTGGCGCTGGAGATCGAGACAAAACCTGAAATAAGCCAGGTAACAAAGGGTGACGAGAATGTGAATTATTATGAGTTGATCATAGACGGGAAAAATTATCAGCAGAACTCGGCCCTGTACGTGGACGGCCAGCGCGTCGGCGGAATCGGCGGCCAGGATGCGGCCGCGCGGGAGAAGGTAATCTATATCGACTGTGGCCGGCTCATCTACCAGCGGTACCCCTATTCGCCGGTCGTCAAGGATTTCCGTCTGCAGGTGGTGAACCCCGGAAACGAAGGAAGCCAGGTGGTCAACGTCAGTGCACCGTAAAACCCGGAAAAGGTGAATGGTGAACAGTGAACGGTGAACGGTGAACGGTGAATAGTGAATAGTGAATAGTGAATAGTGAAAAGGTACAAGCCTCAAGCCGCCAGCCCCTCATCTTTGCTTTTCACAGGTAACTTTTCACCATTCTTCCATTCACGATCTTCTTAAAAACTGCCGATTGTAGGATAGAACATTTGATATGGAGGATGACATCGATATGAACCTTGGAACACCGCTTAAGCCGGGCGCGACCAGACTGCTTCTGTTGGGGGCCGGAGAGTTGGGCAAGGAAGTCGCCATCGAGGCACAGCGCCTCGGCGTCGAGGTGATCGCCGTGGACCGTTATCCCCATGCCCCGGCCATGCAGGTGGCCCACAGAAGCCACGTCATCAGCATGCTGGACCGGGAAGCGCTGCAACGGGTGGTTGAGAAGGAACGGCCCGACCTGATCGTGCCGGAGATCGAGGCCATCGACACGGTTTTTCTGCTGGAACTGGAACGGGGAGGGCAGCGGGTGATCCCCACGGCACGGGCAACGAACCTGACCATGAATCGCGAAGGTATCCGGCGTCTGGCGGCAGAAGAATTGGGGTTGCCCACGGCAGCCTACGCCTTTGCCGCAAGCCTGGAAGAGCTGCGCTCCAGCGCCGCGGCCATAGGGTACCCTTGCGTGGTGAAGCCGATCATGAGCTCGTCGGGCAAGGGGCAGAGCGTGGTGCGCACTGCCCCGGATGTTGATGCCGCTTGGCGCTACGCCATGGAGGGGGCCCGCGGGGCTTCGGATACCGTAATCATCGAGGAATTTATCGATTTTGACTACGAGATTACCCTGTTGACCGTCCGCCACGCCGGCGGCACTGCCTTCTGCCCGCCCATCGGCCATGTCCAGATCAAGGGGGATTATCACGAATCATGGCAACCCATGGTCATGTCGCCGGTGGCGCTCGAGGAGGCCCGGCGACAGGCGGCTGCGGTTACCGGCGCCCTGGGCGGTTACGGCATCTTCGGGGTGGAACTGTTCGTCAGCGGCGACATTGTCCGGTTCAGCGAGGTTTCCCCGCGTCCCCACGACACCGGCATGGTGACCATGGTTTCCCAGAACCTGAGCCAGTTTGAACTCCATGTGCGCGCCATACTCGGGCTGCCGGTGCCGGAGATCCTCAATTTGGCCCCTTCGGCCAGCCACGTGATCCTGGCGGAGGAGAGCCTGGACAACGTGCGTTTCGAGGGGCTCACAGAGGCCCTCAGCGTCCCGGACGCCAAACTGCGCCTGTTCGGCAAACCGGACACCCGTCCCGGCCGACGCATGGGGGTGGCCCTGGTCCAGGGCGCATCCACCGATGAGGCCAGGAGCCGGGCCAAAGCCAGCGCCCATAGTGTTCGCCTGGTTTCCCAGGGGGGATAGGCGTAGCTCGATTTAACACCTCACTCCCCCATGCCTTCCCCCGAAATCCTTACGGGTACCGGGTTTTAACGTGCACTGGCACACATTGTCATACGTATAACTATACTTTTGTCCCCCTTCTCAATGAAAGCGTCCAGGTGCTGAATCACCTGGCGCTTGTCCTTCTCCGCCAGTACCTCAATCGGGCGAGCCTCGTCCCGAACGGCTCCTTGTCGGCATTTATGAATTCACCCAAAAAATGATTCATGACAGGGGCTCGACCCATCAGATTCTGACACTGAAACTTCAGAATGCTGCCGGAGAGTTCCGGAGCAGCCACTATTTTATTTTTACGTGGCCTGACGTGTAACCTTTCCCCTGCGTCGTACGACTTATTGTAAACACTTGTCCTGCGTTCGTCCCCTGCCGGCCATTAGTTGGGGAGGTAGAACGCGCCACATCATTGATAGCCACCAAAAACCGTTAATGCGATCACGACAAAAGATAACCGATGATGCGAGTATTACGGCTAGTTTTCATGTTTATGTTTGTTGGCACCCCGGCCCTGGTCCTTGCCCAGGATTTTTCCGTGCTGGGGGGAGTAATACATCGTAATGACCAGGGGGAACAATCGTATGCATGGCAACTTGAATACCTGCTGAGCCTGAATAACTGTTTCGATGCCAGCATCTCCTATTTGAACGAAGGCCATGTGCCGGACCATCATCGGGATGGAGACAGCCTGCAAATATGGACGCATGCAGACCTGTTCGACAGCCGGCTTTCTCTTGCCCTTGGAGCAGGTCCTTATTATTTTTACGACAGCACCAGTAACTCGTCAACGGGCCCCTACGTTGACGATCACGGCTTTGGAGCCATATTCAGCGTTGCGACAACGTGGCATATGGACAGTCGCTGGTTGTTGCAACTGCGCACTAACTGGGTCAAAATCGGCGGTAATGCCGATACCGTGTCTGCCGTTGCCGGGATCGGCTATGAACTGGAACCTCTCCCTGCATCGGAACAACTTCACGATGGGGATCTTCACGAAAACAATGCGGCCGGCAACACGCTCACCCTGTTCCTGGGCCAAACGGTGCTGAACAGCCTGGAGCACTCCCAAGGCGTAGCCACCAGCTTTGAATACAGAAGGAGTCTCCATCGCTACGTGGACTGGACCGCTGCCTGGCTTTACGAGGGCAACCCGAACCTGCTTCGCCACAACGGCACGATCACACAGCTGTGGGCCGTCCGGCCGTTCCACGATGACTGTATGAGCCTTGGGGCCGGTCTGGGCGTCTATATACCCCTGGACGGTAAAACGGGGCTGTTCCGGGGTGAAAACAAAAGCAATCTTGTTTCCGGGGTTTTTTCCATGACAGGCAGTTACCGGTTTTACCGGGACATTGATGCGCGTTTCACCTGGAACCGGATTTTGACCAATTACAACATGGATGCCGATGTTTTTCTGGGCGGCATCGGCTATCGTTTTTAGCATTCACCACGTTAATGACAACCCTCTGGGATAGACAACTGAAAGCACATTAGCCGTCCCTGAATAAGCCTGAATTTCGTTTCAGATGGTTTGAAGTTGTTGGAACAACAACCGATTCAGGGCTATCCCTCCCTCTTCCCCCACAGGGTCAACAACGCCGGGAGGAAGGCCAGGAAGACCGCCACGCTGGCCACCATGCCCAGGGACATGACCGCACCGATGCTGAAGACCCCCTGGTGGTGGGCCACCATCAGGGCGCCGAAGCTGAACAGGATCGTCAGGGCGTTGAGGAACACGCCGATGCCGGCGCTGCGCGTGGCGACCTGGGCCGGCGTCTCGTTCCCCTGGCGGTAGCGGTTGATGATGTAGATGGCCGAGTCGATCCCCACCCCCAGAATCAGCGGCAGCACGATGACATTGGCCGAATTGAAGCTGATGCCCGCCAGCCGCATGCCCCCCACCATTATGAGCAGCCCCGCCGCCAGCGGCAGGGCGCCGATTGCGGCAAACCTTACGCTCTTGAAGTTGACCAGCAGGATAACGGCGATGCCGAAGAAGGCGTAGGCAAAGGCCTTAAGGTAAGCGTCCCGCAGAATGGTCAGGGATTCGTAGACCATGACCGGCTCACCGGTGGCATGGGGGACGACGCTCCTTACCTGGGTAACGAACTCCCGGAGCGGAGCGCGTTCAAAAACCTCCTTCTTCGGCGCCACCTGGAGCAGCAACACGCCGCTCTTACCCACGAAGCGCTGCCTCAGTTCCGCAGGCACGTCTGCCGCAACAACGGGCGACGCCTCCAGGCTCTCCTTCATCATGGCCAGTTTGGCCGGCAGCTCGGCAAACATTCCGCCTTGGAACTCCCGCAGCATCCCCAGGGCGTTCTTGTCCTTTTCCTTCTCCAGTGTGGCGAAGAAGCCGTCCAGGGTCGCCAGAAAGGCGCCGACCGGCTTGGCTTCGGCTGCCTTGCGGGCCTCCAGCGCTGTTTTCAGCTTGCTGACCCGGTCGCGGAACGTCTCGAAGACCCTGGGCAGTTCCATAACCCGCAGATTCTCCTCGTAGGGCACCGGCTTGATCTCCGCCATTACCTGCCTGATCGCCGCCAGTTCTGCCAGCTTGGCCTGCTGGTGGTCAGGCACCAGGGCCGGCAGACTGACCACGTGGTCCACACTGGGCAGTTTCTCCAGCCGTTCTGTCAACAGTTTGGCCTCATCCCCGTTCCGGGCAATCACCACGGCAAAATAGCCGGAATTTTCCTTGCTTCGCATCAGCTTGTAGGCGTACTCCACCGATTGCAGCCCCTTGGCCTGCAGGTTCAGCAGATTGTAGTCGAAGCGCATGGTCAGGGTGGGGTAGAGGCATGCGAGCGACAGGAGCAGGGTGGCGGCTACAACCGTGCGCGGGTTGGCGAACAGAACCCGGAAAAAGGGCTTTTCGGCCAGGTCTGCCGGCGCTTTCCCGTGAGAGATGCCGCCGGATTGCGGTTTCCGGAACCGCTCCACAAGGATCAGCATGGCCGGCAGCACGGTGAAGGTGGCAATCACGCAGATCACGACCCCGCCGGCGGCGATGACGCCCAGTTCGGCAATGCCCTTGAAATCGGTGAAGGCAAAGGTTGCAAATGCCAGGGCTACGGTGGCAGCGGCCATGACAATGGAACGGCCGTTGGCTCTCAGGCTGGTTTCAATAGCTGTCAGGCCCGGCGAACCGCCCCGCACCTCCTCCTGGTAGCGCAGAACCACCTGGATGCCGTACTCGATCCCCAGGCCGATCAGCATGATGGCAAAGACCATGGAGAGGATGTTGAGGTGTCCCACAGTGGCTGTGGCAAAGCCGAAAGAGAGGCAGATGCCCACGATCAGCGAGACCATGGCGCTGACCACGTTCAATAGGCCGCGGAAGGCGAACAACAGCAGGATCACGGTCAGGGAGAGGGAGAGTATGGTCGCGATTCCGATGTCCCGCTGGCTGGTCGCCATCTCCTCGTACTCAAGTACCGGCACCCCGGTGAGCCCGGCCGTGACTCCTTTGAACTCGGGCCGCTTCAAGATCTCGGCAAGGGCTGCGCGGGCTGCCTTGATCGGCTTTTCCGAGGCCAGAAAGCTCCCCTCGTTCTTGACCGGCCGCATGGTGATGACCTGCTGCTTGCCGGCATTCTCAAGGGTTGATGGTGTGCCGTCGCCCCCTCCCTTGAGAAATGAGTCCATGGTTATGGCGCTGCCCGTGCCGTTAAAGGACTTGAAGCCCTTGTCCAGAGTAGTCAGCATGAAGGTCAGGCTCTCAAGCGAAGCCGGGTTGCCGGATGCAAGGTACTCATCGATCTGGCCGGTCAGGCTGGTGAAGAGCGTCTGTACCGAGGGCGAGGCGGCCAGGTTCTTCAGCACCGGTGCTGCCATGGTCAGGGTATGGCGCAACCGTTGCAGATCCTCCACCGGCATGAACAGGAGGCCATTCCTGCGGAAAAAGGGGAGGCCGCCGGGATAGAAAACATCGCGGAACAGGGCGGTTTCCCGGTTCAGGCGCTGGTACAGCGCATCGGCGGCGCGGGTCGATTTTTCTGCGTCATCCGACTCGATGACCGCCACGATCTCCTCCTGATCACCGAATTCCCGGCGATAGGCCTGGTAATCCATCTGGAAGGGGGCGTTTTTCGGCATCAGGTCGTCGCGGCCGGTCAGAAACTCCATGTTTTTTTTGGTGTAGATGACGGAAAGGGCGGAAAAGAACAGGGCCAGCGCCAGGATCAGACGCGGGCGCCCGGCAATGAAGGCGAACAGACGGCTTGGTTTCGGTGTATCAGGCACACATGACTCCTTGGGCAAGATTGGAACATCCCTGAATATACCGCTGCGGAGAAAAAGTCAATCAAAGGGGGGTGGCGTGCCGGGGGAGGGGACTCAAAAGCCCGGCACATGCCGGGCTTTTGATGGACTGCACCTCATCCTTTGCGCCCTTTGCGGCCGGCCTGGATCTTGCCGTGGGGGGTGATGATATGAACATTGTGGTTGGCTGCGCGGCGGATCATCAACTCATGTTTGCCCGGCATGGCCATCTTCATCGTTTGCCGCGGTTTCGCCAAAGTGCTTTTCATGTCTCTCATGGCCGCCACCTCCTTTTCTTTCTTTATCAATTACAGTATAACACTTTTCCGGAGCTGGATGTTGCAGACTTTCAAGCTTCGCACAAGGAGGCCATTATGCTGAGCACAGCCGAGATGCGTGTTTCGAGCGGCAAAAGAACCCAGTTGATCTCGATTACCCGCCAGATTGTGGAAATCGTGACCCGGAACGGGTGGCAGGACGGTATTCTGACCGTGTATGTGCCCCATACCACCGCGGCCGTGACGATCAATGAAAATGCCGACCCGGACGTGGCGCGGGACATGGAGTGGTTCAGCGACGAGTTGATTCCCCGCAGCCGCCATTTTCGCCATGGCGAAGGGAACTCCGATGCGCACATCAAGGCCAGCTTCTTCGGTTCGTCGCTCCAGGTCATCGTACAGGAGGGGAAGCTCTGGCTCGGGACCTGGCAGGGGATCTATTTCTGCGAGTTCGACGGCCCCAGGGAGCGCAAGGTATACGCCGCCTTTTCGGGTTAGCTGTCCCGGCGCTCCAGAAACATCTTGATCAGGTCGATGGGAACCGGGAAGATGGTGGTGGAGTTCTTTTCAGCGGCGATTTCCGTCAGTGTCTGGAGATAGCGCAGCTGCAGGGATGTCGGCTCGGCGGCCAGGATCGTCGCGGCCTGGGCGAGTTTTTCCGATGCCTGAAGTTCGCCCTCGGCGTGGATGATCTTGGCTCGACGCTCGCGCTCCGCCTCGGCCTGCTTGGCAATGGCCCGCTGCATCTCCTGGGGCAGGTCGATGTTCTTCACCTCCACGTTGGCGACCTTGACTCCCCACGGCCCGGTGTGGCGGTCGAGGATCTCCTGCAACTCCTTGTTGATCTTCTCGCGGTTGGCCAGGAGTTCGTCCAGGTCCACCTGTCCCAGGACGCTCCGCAGGGTGGTCTGGGACAACTGGCTGGTGGCGTAGAGGTAGTTCTCAACATCCACAATCGCCTTCTGGGGTTCCATGACCCGGAAGTAGATGACCGCCGACACCTTGACCGTTACGTTGTCATGGGTGATCACGTCCTGAGCGGGGACATCCATGACCACGGTGCGCAGCGTCACCCGCACCAGGCGATCGATGCCGGGGATGATGAAAAAGAGACCCGGACCCCGCACCCCGGCCAGCCGGCCCAGGCGGAACAGTACGCCGCGTTCGTACTCGGGAAGGATGCGCACTGCGCTGGCAACGAACATGATAAACAGGACAGCGACAAAAAGGACCGGGATGTAGCTGAACAGATCAAACATGACAAACCTCCGCTTTCATGTGGGGCGCACCTCGTCCCTACGTTATCTTCTTAACCTTGAGCCGCATGCCTTCCACCCGCTCCACCATAACCCTGGACCCGGCGGCAATCGGCTGGTCGCTCCAGGCATCCCAATATTCGCCGTTGACAAAAACCTTCCCTTCGGGTGCGAGCTCGCTCTCGGCGAGCCCCTCCTGCTCCAGCAAGCCTTCCGGGCCGGTGGCGGGTTTCAGGCGATGGACTCGCAGCGCTTTGGCGATCGCCACAGTGAAGAACCCGGCCGTGGCCAGTACCGTCACCAGTATCACGCTCCAGGAAACCCGCAGGTACGGCGCCGGAGATTCGAACAATAACAGTGACCCGAACACCATGGCGATTACCCCGCCGACCGTCAGCATGCCGTGGGAAACGACCTTGATCTCGGCGATAAAGAGCACCAGCGCCAGCAGTATCAGCAGGACGCCGGCGTAGTTGACCGGCAGCGCCTGGAAGGCGAAGAAGGCAAGGATCAGGGATATTCCACCGATCACCCCGGGCAGGATAACGCCCGGATTGGACAGTTCGAAGAACAGCCCCAGCATGCCGAGCATCATCAGGACATAGGCCACGTTGGGGTTGCTGATGGCGTTCAGTATCCGCTCTCCCGGCCGCATTTCAGAAAAAACCGCCTCGGCTCCGGCCAATTGCAGCACCACCTCACGGCCGTTGTGCGTGATACGGCGGCCTTCCATTTGTTGCAGGAGTTCAGACCGGTCCCGGGCGATCAGGTCGATAACCTTGCCGGACAGCGCCTTTTCCGCGCTCAGGGAGATGCTCTCCCGCACCATCCGCCATGCCAGTGTCTCGTCGCGGCCGCGTTTGCGGGCGATCCCTTCCGCATAGGCTTCGGCGTCGTTGACCAGCTTTTCCTCCATGGTTTTGTCGGGCTTTTCGCCCAGCGAGACCGGATGGGCCGCGCCGATGTTGGTGCCGGGAGACATTGCGCATATGTCCGCTGCCAGGCAGATGTACGCGCCGGCCGATGCGGCGCGGGCGCCGGACGGCGCCACATAGACCGCCAGCGGCGCCGTGCTGGCAAAGATGTTCTTGACGATCTCCCGCATGGCCGTATCCAGCCCGCCGGGGGTGTCCAGTTCAACCAGCACCAGGCTGTCCCCGCTACGGGCCGCATCGTCCAGGGTGCGGTGGAGAAACTGGGCCGTCACCGGGGTGATCGGATCATGGATCGTCACGACCCGTACCCTGGCCCGTTCGGCTGCCAATACGGTTGAGCATACCAGCAGGCATAGGACGACACCGAGGCTGAGGCGCATATGCCCTCCTTTTTCACTATTGTTAGTATACCCCATTATGTCGGCGTTGTAAGGTCAGCGGAGGAAGAATCCGCACAGGCAGGCGAAGGCGGGCTTGAAACGGGGGCTATTTCAAAAGGCGTTCAGAGGTGCAGTTCAGGTCACAGATACTCTTCCTTCCTGATCCCGTACTTCTTGATCTTGCGGTAAATGGTAGCCATGTTCATGCCGGCCTCGCGGGCCGCGGCATCAATGTTGCCGCCGTGCTTCTTCAAGAGTCCCTTGAGCAGGTCGGCCTCGAAACGCTCCAGGGCGGCATTGAAGTGGAGTTCTCCCGTCGTGGTGGCCGCCGCCGGGGGGATGCCGAGCGGCTCGTGGCTGATCTCCACGAACTGGTCCAGGGACTCGCGGGAGATGTACTCCTCACCGACCATGGCCATACAGGCCTCGATCACGTTTTTCAACTGGCGGATGTTGCCGGGCCAGGCAAAGTCGCACAGCGCCTGCATGGCCTCCTTTTCAAACCCTTTTACCGCCGTGCCGAATTTCTGGTTTTGCAGGGTGATGAAGTGCGCCGCCAGGAGGGGGATGTCGTCGGTCCGCTCCCGCAACGGCGGCAGATGAATGTTGACCACGTTCAGCCGGTAATAGAGGTCCTCCCGGAATGCGCCGCCTTTGACCGCCTCTTTCAGGTCGGAATTGGTGGCCGACAGCAGCCGCACATCCACCCTCGTGGGGGTGGTCTCCCCCAGGCGGTTGAACTCCTTTTCCTGTAAAAAGCGCAACAGCGTCTTCTGTACGTTCATCGGCAGGTTGCCGACCTCGTCCAGGAAGAGCGTGCCGCCGTCGGCCGCCTCAAGGAGACCGTGACGGTTTTCCTTGGCCCCGGTGAAAGCCCCCTTCTTGTAGCCGAACAGCTCGCTCTCCAACAGGGTTTCGGGCAGGGCGCCGCAGTTGATGGCGATGAATTTGCGCTCCCGTCGCGGCGAGTTGTAGTGGATGGCCTGGGCGATCAACTCCTTGCCGGTGCCGGATTCGCCGGTTATCAGCACCGAGGTGTCGCGAACCGCCACCTTTTCGACTCGCTCCAGCACGCTCTTCAGTCCGCCCGAGGCGCCGATGATGTTGTCGAAGCAGAACTTGCCTTCCAGTTCGGCGCGCAGCTCGCGGTTTTCTTCAAGCAGGCGCGACTGTTGCAAGGCGTTCTTGACCCGGTAAACCAGTTCTTCCGGCTCGAACGGCTTGGTCAGCATGTCGTAGGCGCCCTTGCGCAGGGCCTGGATCGACATGTCCACCGTGGCGTAGGCGGTGATCATGATTACCGGGATATCCTTTTCCTTTTCCTTGGCTTTCTGGAGCACCTCAAGTCCGCTCATACCGGGCATCTTGATGTCGGTGATGAGCAGGTCCCAAACACCCGGACGGAATTCTTCAATCGCCTTGAGCGGCGAGGTATAGGCGCGGGCCAGGTAGCCGTTGTCCAGCAGCACCTGTTCCATCATGCGGCACAGGCCTTCTTCGTTGTCGATCAGGAGGATGCGTTTTTTGTCGGGCATTTTTACGTCGTTCCTTTATTATGCTGAAACGTGAATAGTGAAAGATACAAACCCTGAAGCCGCCAGCCCCTGACTATTTGCTTTTCGCATTTAGCTTTTCACCATTCACGATTCACCATTCACGATCTTCTATGAGATATCTGCTTACAGCTCATCCCGCTCGATCGGCAGCGTGACGGTGACGATTGTCCCCGTTTCCGGATCGCTTGAGATGCGGATCTCGCCGTGGTGATGCTCGATAATCTGGCGTGTGATGGCCAGCCCCAGACCGGTGCCGCGCTCCTTTGTGGTATAGAACGGCTCGAAGATTTTTTCCAGGTTTTCGGCCGGGATGCCGCAGCCGCTGTCGCTGAATACCATACGGACATGCCCGGGGTCAACCGCCTCCGACCGGATCGTGAGGGTGCCGCCGTCCGGCATGGCGCCGCCTGCATTCAGGATCAGGTTGATGGCCACCTGGCGCATCTGGTCGCCGTCCAGGTGGATCTTGGGCAGGTCGGGAGCGAATTCCGTCCGGATGGTTACGCCGCGCATATCGGTGTGGTTGGCGGCGAAATCCGCGATCTGCGCCAGGAGTTCGTTCAGGTTAACCTGCTCCAGGCTCGGACGGGGCGTTCGGGCATAGGAAAGCAGGTCCTGGACGATCTTCTTGCAGCGCTTGCTTTCGCGTTTGATCTCGTGGATATACTTGTAGTTCGGGTCATCCTCGGCCATCTTGCCTTCAAGGTAGCCGGCGTAGCCAAGGATCACACCCAGGGGGTTGTTGATCTCATGGGCCACTCCGGATGACAGGACGCCCAGGGAGGCCATCTTGCCGTGCTGGGCAAGGCTGGCCTCCATTTCCCTGTTGCGGCGTATTATGTCGGTCATGCGGTTGAATACCCCGGCCATCTCGGCCAGTTCGTCCTGCCCTTCAACCACCATCCTTTCCTCAAGCTTACCCTGTTTTACGCGCCGAATAACATCAATCATATGGGTGATGGGCCTGGTGATGATGGTGGAGACCCGGAAGACCAGGGCCACGGCGAACATACCCACCAGCAGGCTGAGGAGGATCATGCTGATCAGGATGCGCTCCTTGATCTTGTTGGCCTCACGGTAGAATTCATCTTCGTAGGACCCGACCGCCACAATCCAGTCCCATGGTTTGAAGTATTCGTAACGAACGATCTTCATGCGCGGTTCGCTGTCATTGGAATTCTTCCAGGGATAACGAATCCAGCCGTTCTTTTTCTCGCACATCTCGCGGATGAAGGGGAAGCCGCTGGAATCGCGGGCGTCAAAAAAATTTTTCCCTTCCGAGTTGGGATGGATAGTGAAGGTCCCCTTGCTGTCCATGCAGAAGATGTAGCCGGTGGAGCCCACCTTCTTGGCCTTGATCTTTTCCTTCAGTTCGGCAAAGGATTTTCGCTCAAAGGCCGCTTCATCGTAGGTCTCCTCCAGATAACCGCCGGTGGCGATGATCCAGTCCCATTCCCGGAAATATCGGTAGGCAACGATCTTATTGCGGGGATATTTGTCACCTAGGACGGCGTTTCGCCAGGGATAGATGATGAAAAGGACTTGACCCGGTTTCGATTGTTTGGCGGTTTCGCACATCTCACGGATGAAGTAGCGTCCGTTTTCATCCTTTTCATTGTAGACATTCTCGCCTTCGCGGGCGATGTGTACCTTCAGGTCGCCACGGCTGGTCATGGCATAGATGTAACCGGTCTCGCCCACGTTGACCTTTTTCAGTGCGCCGCGAGCTTCCTGCTTGGCGGCGGACAGGCTCAACCGGCCCTGACTGTACTGCCTGTGTTCGGATTCGACCAGGTTATAGGAGAGATTGGTGAGGGTAGCCAGTTCGCTGTTGAAGTTCTTGATCTTGTCCTGTTTGTAGACCTGGAACTGCTGGTAATGGGAATTGAGCAGATCAATGGTAAAGGCCGTGATGTGCTGCAAGTCGTCCTTGCTGGTTTGGGTAACCCCCAGATAGGCCTGGTGGTTGGCGATATAGCCGATAACCCCGGCAACGATGAAGATCGGGCAGATCACCAGCGGCAGTACCAGTGCCAATAGTTTCCAGCGTAGCCGGAGTTTGCTGAGAAATGCCGTCATTATGCCCTCAGAATGTATACGGTATCGTCTTCATCATATACTTGAATACCATCGGTAAATCAAGCGGCGATGCTTGAGGATGGAAACCATTTGGCCTGTTCGTACCGTGCGTGTAAAATAATCCGACAAGAATTATTGATAACTTTACAAGTTTGCAGAAATAAGGAAAGGACGCCGGGGGCCGGACCAGGACTCGCTCCGCCCATTTCCAGCTTGCTGCCCGTTTGAAAATCTGCTAGAAATTTATCTGCGATAGTCTCGTCGCTGACTTTATCAAGTGAAAACGAAGGACTCGAATTCGCGGTTGCACTACACCGTCTACCCGAGGTTTTTCCTAAACGCCCTTTACGGGCCGTCTGGGTTTCCCGTTCTCATTAAGGACCAATTCTTGCATTGTGTGCCAGTGTAGAAATTATTCCTCCTGTTGCAGACAGGTAGGGTTCTGTGGATCAATAGGGTACACCGGCATAACGTGGCGTTTTCCGGGGCAAGGTTTGATTTGCGCCCGGAGAGGGAATGTTTGCCGTTTTCCGGTGTTTGACCATTGAAACCGCAATAAGGCGGTATCGGACTCGAAACAGATACTGCCTTTGAGATGCGAGAGTCGGATATCGCGGCCGTTTCCGAGGGGTTATGAAACATTATGAATGAGAGTCTTTTTCAGACGGTTTTTGAGCAGGCATCGGATGGGATCGTCCTGATCGATGGCTCCAGCAGGTACCTGCTGGAGGCCAATAAGGCCTTCGCAGAACTGGTCGGATATCCCGAAGAGTTACTGTTTTCCATGACCCTCAATGATTTCATCGATCTTTCTCCGGTGGGGATCGAGAGGCTCTTTGATCAGGTTCTTACCAGGAAAGAACAGTATATCGGCGAGGTGAAATGCCGGCGGTCCGATAGTTCCCTGATCGATGTGGAACTGAGACTGACTCTTCTGCACTTTGGAGGAAAAGAGCTTTTCTGCGTCTTCATCCGTGACATCACCAGCTACCGGCACGTTGAAAAAGGTCTCCTGGAAACAGGCGGCAGGTTCCGGCAGGCGGTCTTTTCCGCACCGCTCCCCATCATGGTCCATTCCGAAGATGGCGCCGTGGTAATGATCAACGGCGAATGGACGAGGCGAACCGGCTATTCCTTCAAAGACATACCAACAATCGATGACTGGGTGAAAAAGGCCCTTGGCTCCGAGTGCGCTTCGGTGTTCGAAAAACTCGTTTTCCTGTATGAGACCAGGACCCCTTGCACGCATGACGATCTACCGGTGACCACCAGAAGCGGCGAGAAGCTTGTATGGAGCTTCTGCTCGGCCCCGGCGGGCTCGCTTCCTGATGGGCGTCGCCTGTTCATCACTATGGCCGTGGACGTTACCGCAGGCAAGAGTGTCGAAAACGATCTCAGGGCGTCGCTTCATGAAAAAGAGACGATGCTGCGGGAGGTCCACCACCGGGCTAGAAACAATATGCAGGTCATAATGAGCCTGCTCAACCTGCAGTCGAGGTATCTGAACAATCCCGAAATCCAGGAATTTTTTAAGGAGAGCCAGGAAAGGGTCAGGGCCATGGTGCTGATCCATGAAATGCTGTGCAATTCCAGCAACGAGACCCGGATCGATTTCAACGAATATTGCCGGAACCTGGTGGGTGCCCTCATTAGCGCCTACAGCCCCAACCAGAGCAAAGTCCAGGTGGAAATGCGCATCAGCAGAGTGATTGTCAGCCTCGAAACAGCCGTGCCGTGCGGACTTATTATCCACGAACTGGTTTCCAACAGTCTGAAGCACGGATTCCCGGACGGCCGGAGCGGGACGATCACCATCGATTTCGACCGCAACGAGGCGGGCTTGTGCTCACTTGTGGTAGGGGACAACGGTATCGGCCTCCCCAACGGGCTCAACAGGGAGATACCGGGTACGCTCGGCCTTAGCCTGGTCAACACGTTGACGAAACAACTCCAGGGGAGCGTTGAATTCACCGGCACCTCCGGAACGGTTTGCAAAATTTCTTTCAGAGGATAGGTTCCGGGGGTTGCAAGAATGTCCGGTAAGGTGAAAATTCTGATCGTTGAGGATGAGGCCATTGTCGCTGAAGACCTCAAGCAGACATTGATCGGGATGGGATATGACGTTCCTGCCGCAGTCAGTTCCGGGGAGCTTGTCCTCGATGCGGCTGAGGAGGAACAGCCGGATCTCATCCTGATGGATATTTCACTCGGGAGAGGCGACGACGGCATCAAGGTCGCCGAAAGGCTTCGCGCCCGTTTTGACATCCCGGTGATCTATCTCTCCTCTCATGTCGACGACGTTACATTCCAACGCTCACTCCTGACCGGTCCCTCTGCCTTTCTTTTGAAACCGTTTGACTCCCTGCGTCTTCGCCAGACCATTGAAATAGCACTCGCCAAGCACACGGTCGAAAAACAGTTGAAAGAGAGCGGCGAACATTACCGCACTATTTTCGATGTAAGCGGCAGCGCAATGATGATCGTTGATGAAGACGGCACCATTGCCATGGTCAACGAAGAATTCGAACACCTGTCCGGCTATGCGAAGCAGGAGGTCGAACACCGGAAAGAGTGGTCCGACTTCTTTGTGATGGAGCAGTTCGCAGCCAAAGAGATACAACAATGTTTGAAAGGAACAGCCGGCACAGCGGCTTCGTTGGATAATATCTCCTTGTTTATCGGCACCAACCAAAGCACGCGGTATGTCTGCACCAAGATAAAAAAAGTACCCGGCACCGAGCGGTGCGTTGTGTCGATGATCGACATAACCGAGATCAAACGGGCCGAAGAAGAAATCCGCACCCTCAATGCCGAATTGATCAAGGTGAATACGCTTCTTAAACAGGAGGTTGCCGAACGCAGAAATTCGGAAAAGAAACTCAAGCATCAGGCGAACCACGATCCCCTGACCGGCCTTCCCAACCGGGAGTTGCTCTTTGACCGCCTGAAGCAGGCCCTGGCCTTCGAAGACCGGCACAATAACCTGCTGGCCCTGATGATCCTCGACCTGGACAACTTTAAGGCGATCAACGACACGCTCGGTCACGTTGTCGGGGATGTTCTTCTGAAGGATGTTGCCAAACGCCTCCAGCAGTGCATGCGGCAGTACGATACGGTCGCCAGGTTCGGCGGCGACGAATTCGTCATTGTTGTCAACGAGATGCCGGACATCCACGACATCGTCAAATTTGCCGAAAAGGTGCTGGAAATATTTCAGCGGCCCTTCTATATCCTTGACCAGCCAACCAACGTAACGACCAGCATAGGAATTTCCATCTATCCGCTTCAGAGCACCACGGTCGAGGGATTGTTGAAGACGGCCGACACGGCCATGTACCAAGCCAAGAGGGAAGGGAAGAACTCGTTCCAATTCTTTACCGAATCGATGAACCTCAAGAGCGACGAGCGGGCCGTCATGAAAAATCGGCTGCGCTCGGCACTGGAACGGGAAGAATTTCTGCCTCACTACCAGCCGCGCATTGACTCCTCAACCGGGAAGATTACCGGGATGGAGGCGCTGATGCGCTGGCAGCCACGGGGGGCTCCCCTGGCCTTTCCCGCGGAATTTTTCCCCATGCTCGAGGAGAGCGGCCTGATTATACCGGCCGGCGAGTGGCTGCTCGATAAGGTGTGTCGCCAGAATAAGGCGTGGCAGGAAAGGGGAATAGAACCGCTTCGCGTGGCGGTCAACACGTCGGCGCGGCAGTTCCACCAGGACGACTTCACGGAAAAAGTCTCCCAGGCCCTTGTCAGCACCCGGCTTGATCCGCAGTACCTTGAAATCGAGCTTCCGGAAAAGGTCATCATGGACAATATTACCGAAAGCTTGCGCAAACTGGGGGAATTGCGGGAGATCGGAGTCAAGATATCCATCGACAACTTCGGCACCGGCTATTCATCCCTCAGTTACCTGAACCGGCTTCCCATCGATGAGTTGCAGATCGATAAATCCCTGGTCAACAGCATCACCTGCGATCAGGGCGAAGCAACGGTTGTTTCCGCAATAATATCCATGGGGCACAGCCTGGGCAAGAAGCTCGTTGCCGAAGGGGTTGAGTCGGAGGATCAATACCTGTTTCTCGCACGGCAGCAGTGTGAAGAGATGCAGGGGCACTATTTCAGCAGGCCGCTGTCATCGGACGACTTTGAAAAGCTGGTGCGGCTGTTTCCCGGTCCACAGTGAGATGGCCGAAACGTCAAAAGCCATCTCTCACAGAGCTCACGGAGGCACAAAGAAAATCAGAAAAGCTGACATTCGCCACAGAAACATAGAAACACAGAGAAAATACAAGATGTTAGTATACTTAATAAAAGCACTTGGTTTTTTGGTGTTCTTTGTGCCTCTGTGAGCTTTAGCGAACGATAGTGAGCGAGTGATTCCGGTTTCAAATCAAAGATGACATCAAGGCGGTGAGGATCGAGGCGACGAAGGCGTATAGGCAGTACGTTGAGGAGTCGAGGACGAGCCAACGACAATTTGCGAAGCAAATTGGACCGCGAAGGCGCCCCGCAAGGGGGAGGCCGAAGGCCTCGTCAAGATGCCGCTTTGATTTGGAATTGGAATGAGATAATCGTTTTGTCAGTGTCTCTTCTGGCAAATGTTTTTCTCGGTTAGCTGGTCACGAAGACGATGTTCCCGCCGAAGGCCTTTTCAAACAGATCCTTTTTAGCGTTGCCGCCGAAGATCTCTACCGAGATGTCCTCCGTTCCCAAGAGCTTCATCCTGAACTCGTCCCCGCTCTGGACGAGTTCCACCATCTCCACAAGGCAACTCCTGCGCCGGTCAAGACCGTCCGCGAGACGCAGGATCCCCCCCAGCCGACAGACGGTCTGCTGATCCTTTTCCGACATGCGCAGGAATTCCACGTGCTTTTTTTTGGGGAGTGACTTGCGGTGATAACGGGCGATCTGGGCGATCATCTCCCGCTCCTGGGGGGAAAACCCGAACAGGTCCGCGTGGCGGATCAGATGGTAGGAGTGCTTGTGATGGCTGTTGTAACTGATGAAGTAGCCGATGTCGTGCAGATAGGCCGCTGCTTCGAGCATCCTGCGTTCCGGCTTCTTCAGGTGGAAATCCTTGGCCAGGGCATCGAAGATGGCCAGCGTCATGCCGGCCACGTGCTGGGAGTGGGGTTCGTCAAAGCGGCAGGAACGGGCAAATTCAAGGACCGACTGGCGCCAGTTGCGTTGCCCGCGTTCCTCCGGCATGAGCCCGAGCCTCTTCATGCATTTGATGATCAGCCCCTCCCGGATGCCGCGCTCGTTAACCAGCAACGTATTGGCGCCGAAAAAACGCATCAGTTCGTCAACGACCCCCAGGCCGGCCACAATGATGTCGGCCCGGTCGGGATTCAGTCCCGGTATCGCCCGCCTTCCCTTGATATCCCGCCGCATCAGCATAGCCAGCAGGTGCACCAGTTCGGAACGCAGGGTCTCGTAGCCGTGGACCGATGAGTATTCCTGCCGCCGCATGTTCATGACCATGTAGCCAAGGGAGGTAATGGTGCCGCCGGAGCCGATGAAGGACTGGACGGCGATCTTCTGACCGGAAAAGGCCTTCTTGAGTTCTGCCCGTACATGCTGCTGAAATTTCTGGAAATCGCCCGTTCTGATCGGGTCGGTGGGAAAAAAACGTTCGGTCAGCACCACTGCGCCCAGGTCAAGGGAGTAGAATTCCTCCACGTGGTTTCCCAGGGCGGTCACGATTTCGACGCTGCCGCCGCCGATGTCGATCATGGCATAGCGCTTGCCGTTCATCTCGAAGTTATACAGGGCGGATATGGCGGTCAGCTCGGCTTCCTCTTCGCCGGAAATGACCCGGATCTCCCGGCCGAGCTCATGGCTCAGGATTTGTACCAGTTCCGGCCCGTTGGTTGCGCTTCTGACGGCACTGGTGGCCACCGCCTCGACCTCGATCACCTTCAGACCGTCGATCAGCTTGCGGATACGGCTGATGGCCTCCACGGCCCGCGTGAAGGCCGCCGGGGAGATGGCTCCGGTCTTGCTGAGCTGCTCGCCGAGCCGGACCGTGGCTTTTTCGTCGTCCAACACCAGAAAGCGTCCCTGCTGGTCTGCTTCGACCACGATACAGCGGATGGAGTTGGTTCCTATGTCGATAGCGGCAAGTCGTGTTTTTTTCATCCAGGCCTCTTACATCAAAAATTTGCAGCGGATTGGGTATTCTTTCTTGTTACTTCAAGTGTTCCAAGGTCACCCACATCGACCGAAAGTAAAGGGCTATTGTAAGCAATGGGCCGATTAATGCAAGCGCTAGACTCTGCTGTCACATTTTTGTAACAAAACCATCTTTCAGGATTCGGCGCAGACGTGCGAGTTCATGGGCCGTCAGCTTCCGGTCCCGGTACAGTGCCCCGGCATAGATGGCCGTGAATTCACGTGCCGCGTCGTTTCCGGTCAGCCCGGCGGTCTCAAAGAGCCCCAGCCTCCCCGATTCTGCCCGAATCCCGCAATCCCGCTCGATCAAGCGATGGAAACGCCGCAGCAATCGTTCGTTCCGCGATGCGAACAGCCGCGGGCGGCGCACGATAACGACCAGGGCCGAAGCCAGCGCCGCCGTCAGCAAGAGATAGGGGAGGGCAGCTTTGGCCATCTTTCCTGATTCGAGTTTTTGCAGGTGTTTGCCTGCCTTGCGGGCGATTTCGGCCTGTTGCTCGAAGTCATAGGTGACGATGGCGCGGTTCCAGGTGTGGTCGAGCGAGTCCAGGAGCAGGCGGAGCTTCATCGCCGGGCTTCGCCGTTTCTCGCCGCCCCACACTTCACCTGCATTGCGGGCAAAGCTGCTGGGGTCTACCCGAACCCAGCCGCGACCGTCGATGTATGCCTCGACCCAGACGTGGGCCAAATCGTCGCTGACCAGGTAATAGCCTCCCAGTTCGTTGTAATCACCCCCCAGGTATCCCCCCACCAGACGCGCCGGAACACCGGCGGCCCGCAGGAGCAGGGCGAATGCAGAGGCGAAAAACTCGCAGTGCCCCTGTTTTTTTTCAAACAGGAACTGTTCCAGGGCATCTTCGCCGGTGGGCAGGTCGCGCATGCTGTAACGGTAATCGCCGTTGCGAAAATACTGTTCCAGCAGCTCCAGCCTGCGGGCATCGCCGGTTCCATGCCGCTTGATTTCCTCCGCCAGCCGCTGTACCCGTTCCGGGATGCGGGGGGGGAGAATCAGGTAAAATGCCCGGTTGATCCCCGTTGCCGTCGCCTGGATACCCGGGGTAACGGACTCCGCACCGTAGGCCAGGCGGCGGGTGATCGGTCCCGGATACTCGAAAACGCCGTCCGGAGCGCTTCGTGCCCTGGGCTGAGCAATGACGGCAGGCGCATCCAGACTGAAGAGGGCCCGGGAAGGTCCCGGCTCCGGATAGATGGTCTGTGCAATACGTGGCCCTTTGTACAGCAACCTTTCCGGGGGCACAGCCGGGTCTCGCACCCAGCGATGCCCTTCCATGCGGTTGAAGACCGTGCCGCGCCAGTAGAGTAGCTGTTGCGGCTGCCGGGGCATCTCGGCCCGGAATGCTATGGTCCGCGATCCCCCGACATTGGCGCTGGCACCGGGCTCGACCTTGTCGCTGAAGCCGGAGGGGCGGGCAGCCGGGACAGCCAGGATGTCCCACAGGGGGATCTGGGTGCGGGGCAGGATCGGAAAAAAGACGACCAGGAGCGGCAACGAGGCCAACGGCATCACCAACCCGACGGCCAGCACCTTGCGCAGATGGGCGCGGGGAAGGACCAGTCGGCTGTCCAGGGAATGGAAGGTTAACAGGACCAGGGAGACGGCCACCAGCAACAGCATCAGGGCGAGGTAGAAGAGGAAGATGGGACTGAGGTCGAACAGGGAGGATGAGGCCAGGCAGAACAGGGACAGGGCAGCAATCTGCAAATAGTGGCGCACGCTTTTTTCGCCGCACAACCTGACCGCCAACATGATGGACAAGGCGCTAACCACGGGTTGGGCCGGGTTGGCGCGGCTGAACTGAAGTGCATAATAAAGGAAGACCGGCACGACGGCCAAGTTTAACTGCCAGTTTTTCACGGGCCAGGCTCCCCGGCGGTCCTGCCAGATACCTGCCAACATTCCTGCCGTAAGGGCAGCCCGCGGCGCCGTGGCCAACCAGGGGAAAAGCGGCACGATTCCGCACAGGGCGATGGCGTAGGAGAGGACGGCTGTCAGTGAGCTAATCGCGACCATATAATGCAAGCTCCGTCAGCAGTTTCATACCATGGCGCCGGCCGGTTTCGGCCGGGATGACTCTTGTGCCGCACCTGAGGCCGACCGGCCGTAGCGACACCCAGCGCCTGACCAGCCAGGCCGCCCGGGAAATGCGCTGTTCAAGGGCCTGTCCCGGCAGGGAATCCAGATCGATGACCAACGGAGGTGTCGCCTGGCGGCCGAACTCCTTGACCAGCAGATCCTCGCCACGGGCGGAGAGTTTCCAGTGGATCATCCGTAACGGTTCGCTGCCGGAATAGGCGGCAATCCGCTCCAGTTCGCCGTCCAGGCCTCGATCCTGGCGGGTGCTGCTTCCCTGGCGGTCGGTTTCGCCATTGTCGCCGATCGTCATGCCGGCCTGCAAGCGCGGAAAGACGACAAAACGGCTGTCTGACGGGAATGTCCAGTAGCGGGTGAAGAAATTCACCGGAAAGGGTGAGCTGATGGTTATCCGGTCAATGGTGGCGTGCCCCCGGTCGGGGAATGTGAGCGCAATGTTCCCTTCGGCCGATGCCTTGCGCTCGACCAGTGGAAACGTGACCCCTTGGCCGCCGGGGCATTCCAGGCGGACCAGGAAGGAGGTGACATACCGCTTGTTGTTGTGGATGCGCAGGCGAAAGGGGGCGGCGGTTCCGGCGAATATCTCGGCAGGGGGAATTACTTCGGGGGTAAGCCCCTTGATGTTGCGCATGCCGGCATACCCGGTAACCGACATGAAAGCCAGCAGGCCCGATACCACCAGAAACAGCAGGTTGTTGCCGGTATTGACCGCCGCGAAGCCCAACAGGATGGTGATGGCGATGTAGAGAGCTCCCGACTTGCTGATCCTCAGGCCAAAGGAAGCGCTATGTCGGCGATGAGTGCTCGTAATAATCCTCCCCTGTCAACGGTTTCCTGGTCGGGGCGCATGACCAGGCGATGGGCGCAGACCGCGACCGCAATCCCTTTGACGTCATCCGGCGCCACGTAATCGCGCCCCTCCAGAAAGGCGGCCGCGCGTGCAGCCTGGGCAAGGTTGATGGCGGCCCGGGTGGAAAGCCCGGTCTGGATCATGGCATGGCTGCGGGTGGCCGCCACCAGGGCGTAGATATAACCGACCACCTTGTCCGAGAGATAGATGCCGGTTTCAACGCTCTTGCGCGCGGCCAGTATGTCGGCGGTCGAGGCTGCCGGCGTCATGCCTTCGAGCCGTTCGCGGATGCCGCCACCGGCAATGATCCCTCTCTCCAGATGTTCAGGCGGATAGCCGATGCCGGTGCAGATCAGGAAACGGTCGAGCTGTGACTCGGGCAGGGGAAACGTTCCACTTTGGTCGGAAGGGTTTTGGGTGGCGAACACCATGAAGGGATCGGGCAGGTGGTGCGTCACCCCCTCAACCGTCACCCGCCGCTCTTCCATGGCCTCCAGCATGGCACTTTGGGTGCGCGGCATGGCCCGGTTGATCTCGTCGAGGAGAACGATATTGTTGAATATCGGTCCCGGCAGGAAGGTAAAATGCCCCTCCTCGCGGTTGAACACCGACAGGCCGGTGATGTCCGAAGGGAGCAGGTCGCTGGTGCACTGCACCCTGCCAAAGGAAAGGCCGCTCATGCCGGCCAGGGCCAGGGCGATGGTCGTTTTGCCCAATCCCGGCAGGTCCTCGATCAGGATATGTCCACCGCTCAGGAGCGCGATCATCGAAAGGCGCAATACCTCTTCCTTGCCGTGGAGGTAATCGCTGCTCAAGGCATCGAGCATCGCAATCATGGTGCGGTTATTGTGGGGTAATGACAAATTGGGTCCCTGTTCAGGCTGTCAGACCAATGTGCGTTCAAGCTGACACCTTACCACCCCTAGCCCCTCCTTATCAAGGAGGGGGACTATAAGCTCCCCTCCTTGATAAGGATGACCCTCTGAGGCCTAAAGGGGAGGGGGCGGTCGCTTCTAATGTCATCTTGATTGCAACTTGCAATTATAAGAGTTTGGTTATCCTTACGCAAGCTTGAACTGCCCTACGAGCTGCTTCAGGTCATGGGCCAGAGCCGCCAGTTGGGTTGCCGCGACCGAGGATTGCTGTGCCGCGTTAGCCGCATCCTGGACGACGGTCGTGACACGCTGGATATTATTGCTGATCTCACTGGTGGTTGCCGTCTGCTGCTCCGCCGCGGTGGCGATCTGGTTGACCTGGGTCACGACCCCCTGGATCTTCTCGATGATCTCAAAAATCGCTTCTCCGGAACCGACAGCCTCCGCTGTTCCGGCCTCCACCTCTTTGACGCCTTCTTCCATGGTGGTAACCGCACTCCTGGTTTCGCTTTGGATGGCCTTGATCATCTTGCCGATCTCGTGGGTGGCCTTGGTGGTCCGCTCCGCCAAGGCTCGGACTTCATCGGCGACAACGGCAAAGCCGCGTCCCTGTTCTCCGGCGCGGGCCGCTTCAATGGCGGCATTCAGGGCCAGGAGGTTGGTCTGGTCGGCAATGTCCTCGATGGTTCCAACGATCTCGCCGATCTGGTCCGACCTGGTGCCCAGCGACTCAATGGTCGTTGCGGATTCCCGCACCTTGTCGGCAATGCGGGCCATGACCTCCATGGTTCTTTCCACCACTTGGGCGCCGGAGGTGGCAGAATCGTTCGCCTTGTCGGATTCCTCCGCCGCTAAGGCGCAATTCGTGGCTATACTGCCCGCTGTGGCCGCCATCTCTTCGCTGGCGGTGGCCACGGTGTCCGTCTGAGTGACGGCGCCGTCGATTTCTGCGGCCATGTTCCGGGATGAGGAGAGCAACTGGTCCGCGGAGGACGACAGCGCCGCCGCGTTCTGGGCAATCTGGGACATGATGTTGTGGATCTTGGAGATAAGTTTGTTGATCCCGCTGGCAAGATGGCCGATCTCGTCGTCGGACGTCACCTGGATGACCGTGGTCAGGTCGCCGGCGCCGCTCGACAGCTCATCCACCTTCTGGGAAAATTCAAGGATGTGTCTGATGATTGCCGATTTCAAAAAGAGGAAGATAGTCCCAAGCAGGATGAAGAAAAACAGGATGCCGGTGAGAAGAAGCGTTATGGACGTCTCTTCGGCACTGTCATACCCATCCTGGATAGAGGTTTTCAGGAGCATCCCCCCGAGGAATTTCGGGGTTTTGTCGTGACACTGCTTGCAGCGCTGCTCATTCTCAAAGGGGATGGCGAGGTTCAATGCCTTAACGCCGTTTTCCTCGCTTTTGAACTCAATGGTTTTGCCGAGTTCAAGCGCTTTTACAATGGACGGCTGCACCGTCCCGTCTTTGGATTCCGCTTCCTTGCCGTTTTCGTCGTAGATCCTGAGATCGAGAAACAGCTTCTTTTCTTTTGCCTCGCTTATGTATTTATTGACCTCTTTCGAGTCGCCCTTCATCATGTAATCGTCGATGTCTCTGTTGAATATAGCCGCCAGGTTGCGGGCATTTTTCAACTGCAACCTCATGGTCGAGGTGGTTTGCTGCCAGACGGAAATCACCATCATGGCTGCCAACCCGCAACCGAGCGAGATCCCCAGAATAGCCAACACCTTGAAAGCCAGTTTTTTCCTCAGCATTATCCCACCTCGATGAGCGATTTGTGTGCCGCAACATTAAAAACTATAGCCGATGGCCGTAACCTTAGTCAAATGGTGTTAATGTGTATACGGTATTGTCGAGGGGGGAAGCGGACAATTTTATCAGAATTTGATGTTTACGCCGATTCCCACTGATTGGGGTGGCGTAGTACTCTTGTCGCTGTTGGAAGGGTCGTTGGTGAGGCGCAGATATTTGTAGTCAATGACCAATGCTGAATTGATGCCCAGATTGAAGCTGACGCCGGCCTGACCCGCCAGACCTGTTTTCAGTTTTGCCGAAGGGTCGGTGACGCTGGCTTCCTGAGGGAGGACGTATGCCAACCCGGTACCGACGTAGGGGGTGAAATCCTTCAGTAGGCTGAAACCGTATTTCGCCGTCAGCACGCCGGGATTCTTGCCGGCCGTATCGGTGGAGACAGGCTGCAACGTGCCGGAACCGAGCGTAAAGCCGTCCTTGACATCGGCGGCACAACAAACGGTCCCCTTCAGCATAGCAATACAGGCAATCGTCACCATCGCAAGGGTCGTGAATCCGGCCATCCCTTGAGGCCGTACGGCTCCGGTTTCGTTGTTTCTCTCAGTGTCCATGTTCCATCCTCTGGCTGAATGTTTTGCACGATCCCGTTTTGGTACCCATGCCCTCTGCTTCTCCTTAGAGTATACGCCTTTTCTCCATTACCAGGCCGATAAATTGGTGATGGAAACAGGCTTGTTGTACAATTATTTAATTATAACAAATTGTTACGGTTGTTTTAGTAGTGTTGCCCACCGTGTGGTTCCTTGAAGCGACGTTTCAACTGTCCCTTGGTCCGAAGCATCTCTGCCGGGGCAATAAACATATGACGTTATCATAAAAATATTGTTATAATAACTTCTAGCAAGAAGGGCAAAATACTTCACACCAGGAGAAGGAAGGTGTTAGCAATGAGAGCTGTAAAAGAAACCTTGAGCAACAGTAAGGCCGGAGCCAAGACCAAGAGCCGGAAAGGTTCTCAGGCGGCAACTAAATCCGCCGCAAAAGTGCAGGCAAGATCCGCAGGTCTGGCGGCGGAAAGCGCTGGCCGGAAGTCCCCGGGCAGCACGGGCATCGGTCATAAATAGTTTCCGTCCGGAAAGGGTTCTTTTCCGCCCAGGCGGCGTCAATCTTCGGGTTCGCTTGTGACTTCGGCCGTTGGCCTCACCCTTCGGACGCCTTTGCGGTCCAATTTTGCAAGCAAAGTTGTGCGGCGTACCGATGTACGCCTCCGCACAATCCCTTGATTTCCTGGCCTGGACAAAAAATCCCTCCTTTCCGGATGAGAAACTAAATAGATCTGTTGCTGTTACTTGAATTCCCCGTTGCCCGGAGGCTGATATTCCGGGCAACGGGGTTACGGGAAGCAGGAAGGAGGTCGATCATGAAAGTCAGCATAAGATACCAGGCAAAAGGGATCTTCCACCGAGTACGCGGTACGTTCCGGGAGATCGCGGGGAGGGTCTGTTCGAATAGCACCCTGGGAGCCAGAGGGAAACTTGAAAGGGTAGCCGGTAAGGTTCAGTGGAAGATCGGCAAGGTTCAAGGGTTCTGCGGGTTGTAAGGGCGTTGTCCCGGCAGGGTGTCCGTCATTTTCACTAGTGAGTTCCCTATCGAAATGTATGGAGAAGTTGACGGGCATGTTAAGGAGGGGTTCATCGGCGCCTGATTCCAAGAGAGCAGGAGCCGTTGGACCCTTCTTAATTTTATCTATCGTATCCAACCCTCGAATCCGACAGGGGAGGGGCGGGTGCCCGGAAGAGAGGTTTGACCTGCGGCGGTTGCCATGGGTCATCCCGATTTTGGATGCGATGCCCGCTTTTTCACCAACGGCGGTCATTTTCCCGGCAGGCAAGCCCCTCTTATTACGCAACGTCGCCTGTCGGCGGACAGCCGCATACCCCGCAGGTGCAGATTCTCCAACCGCACTCCCGGCAACCAGGGTTCTGCGGATCCCGCCCATCGATGGTTTTACCGCAAGCCTTGCATTCATAACGGTAAAAGGCAAAGCCGCAATTGCGGCAGACGAGCATATGGGCATCCCCGCTTTTGGGAATGACATGGATAGAGCCGCAGATCAAGCAGATCGATGCCATTTCCGGCTTATTTCTGATGCCGTCGCGGTTTTTGCGATAATGGTTGAACAGTTTGCTGGCCGTATCCTTGTCGAGTGGCTCCATGGCATTTCCTCCCGGTGATGAATATGCCTTCTTGCAACTTTTTTGCCGGGATTGAAAAACAGGTATGGGGGAATGCCCGTGCCTAGTGTAAAAAGGCTGCGCAGCATTGCACTGCACAGCCCTTGTTCCGCTTGATCGCCACTCCCCGATGGACCTTTCGGGACTGGCGTCAATGATTACGGCGTCATGGTGCTATCGCGCTCGGCTGGGAGGTCGAGGGGAGGTTCGAGGCCGTTGATTCGCGCGAGGTGCTGGTAGTCGATGTCGTAGTGGTTATAACGTCGGTTACCACAAAGTAGTATTTTGTGCCGCTCGTCAGCGCTGTCCCTCCGTCGGTCTGCGCGTCCACAATGAACGGGCTGGTGGCGCCGGTTATCTTTATGCCGTTGGACGGGGTCACGCCGGAGTACGGGGACAGGTAGATATTGTAAGAAACGGTGCTCGACGCAGGCGGCGTCACCGGCGACCAGGTAACGGTAATCTGGCCGGTGCCGGTGCCGACGGCAGTAACATTTTGCGGCACCGGCTGCATCGGCGTGCAGTTCACTTCCGACGATTGCGCCGATTCACCGTTGCCATTGACCGCGGTGACCACGAAATAATAGGTTGATCCGTCGGTCAACCCGGTCATGGTATAAGGGGTGGTGGCGCCGGCAATCTGTGTGCCGGTTGCCGGGGTTACGCCGTCTGTGGTGGACCAGTAGATATTGTAAGAATCAGTGTTTGGCACGAGCGTCCAGGAAACGGTCGCCTGGAGGTCCCCGGCAACGGCGGAAAGCCCGGTCGGTGCTGCCGGAGGCGCCTTCGCCGTCGGTGTCGCGTTCACCGCGGTCGATGCCGCTGATTCGCCATCGCTGTTCACCTCGGTAAGCAAGAAGTAGTAGGCCGTGCCGTTGGTCAGCCCGGTCACGGTGTAGGGAGTGGTGACATCGGCAATCTGTGTGCCGGTGGCCTTGGTCACGCTTGAATAATTAGACCAATAGATGTTGTAAGAGGTTGCGCCGGTCACTGCCGGCCAGGCAACGGTAACCTGGCTATTCCCCGCGGTAGCGCTGACCCCTGTCGGCACCGGCACCGCCGGTGTGCAGTTTACCTCGGCCGATGGCGCTGATTCACCATAGGTGCTCACCGCGGTCACCACAAAGTAGTAGGTGGTTGTGACGTTGGTCAGCCCGGTCAGGGTGTACGGGTTGGTTGCGCCTTTTATTTCTGTGCCGGTGGCCGGGGTTACGCCGGTGGTGGTGGACCAGTAAATATTGTACGAGGTCGCGCCGGACACTGCCGTCCAGGCAATGGTTGCCTGCTTATCCCCGGAGGTGGCGGTAACATTTGTCGGCACCGGATCCGCTATGCAGCTTGCCTGTGACGATGGCGCCGATTCGCCGCTGCCGGAGCTGTTTGAGCTGACCGCGGTCACCACGAAGTAATAAGTTGTGCCGTTGGTCAACCCGGTCAGGGTGTAAGGGTTCGTGGCGCCGGTAATTGCTGTGCCGTTGGCCGTGGTCACGCCTTTGGTCTTGGACCAGTAAATATTGTAGGAGGTTGCACCCGGCACTGCCGTCCAGGCAATGGTTGCCTGGCTATCCCCGCCGGTGGCGGTGACCCCGGTCGGCGCCGGCGTCGTAACGGTCGGCCCTCCGGCACAGCCGGTCAAAGCGACAGAACCCACTATGAAAATGGCAATACACAAAAACCACGATTTGAATGCGTTCACCTTCCTGACGTCCATCACTTTCCTCCAATGTGTATGTTTCTACAAAAATTCAGGGGCCTGTAACCCAAACTAAAGTCGGACTCGATTCCTCCCTTTGACAAAGATGGGTCATGGGGGATTTGCCCTAGGACACGAAAACAACTATCTTATATACATACCACTCACTGCGTTAAAATAGTGTTAAGCTGATGTGACGTTTTGATTACGAACGCAATTTTCGTAGTTGCTCGAAAAAGCGTTGCATACGGTAATACCAGCAGAGTGCGGCAATCCGGGGACTTTCTTGACAGGGGAGGTTGGGGAGGGCAGACCCTGCCGGGTTCACTTAGGGTGATTTTTTTTAAGGGAGCGAACATCAGACAGGGTTGTTATGGTTTGCGGCATCCTGTGGCGCCATTGCTGGACGTTATAGGTATCCGGTAGCGGCTCGGGAAGCCGACTGTCACAGACCCCTGTGATCTCGGTAGCATCATCCGCGAACCTGACGGAATATCTGATCTGCTGCTGACTGCGGTCAGTGGTGAGGACCAGCGGAACCTCGGCGTTTTGGACGTCGTATATTTGTGCAATTTTCACGTAATGACCTTCCGGCACAGTATTGGCTCCGTCCGGATAGGCCGCTCTGAATGCATCCGCAATGACATGGATCATGCCGTATGCCATCATGTAGAGACTGTCATCGCCATTATAAAGTTCGTGAGATAATGGCTCAATGGAGAGTTTCTGGAAAAAACGGCTTTTGCCCCTACGCTCGACCCTCGCTTCGAGCAACCGATCACCGTTTCGAAATGTGCTGTACTTGCAATGGACGGCTTCCGTATTTGCTTCAATGGTCCCGAAACAGCCCCAATCTCCCATCATTGTACATATCAACGCTGCATGAGCGGCAACGGAGGTAACGCAGAACAGTGCGAGTATCAGGAATGACGCTATTCGAATTTTCATCACTATCTCTCCATTGCCCTTCTGCCATAGGATAGCGCCGTTTATTAAAATTCTATACTGAATAGTGTATCATACGATGACTTTTTTGGGATGTTTTCAATTTTTTGTTACTATTTTTCAGCAATATCCGGTTAAGTCTTTGCAATACAGCTAAACCCCTGCCTTATCCCCTCACCCGGCCTTCGGCCACCCTCTCCCGGTGGGAGAGGGGATGATACGTATCCCTTCTCCCACCGGGAGAAGGTGCCCCGGAGGGGCGGATGAGGGGATTTTGACTTGGTGCATAAATTTAGCCGGACATTATTGACTATTTTGAAGAGTTATAGTGTGTTTTGTATGATCGCGTCACAAAATGCCACCATTTGGGCGGCATTATCCGGTTGAGTACTCCGGCAATTAAACACCACAACCAATGATGTGGGGCGCTTCTTGCCTCAGCCCGATTGGGCGGGGCGGTGGGACCCGGCGCGTATGGCAACAAGAATCAGCCTAAAGTGTTGCTTAATGCCACTCTTTGATGGATTATGCCGAGTAACACCCCATACTGTAGAGGTACAGCAATGAAAATGTTTATTACGGTCATTCTGGCTGCATTCCTTTTTTCAGGTTGCACCAGTGTCGCCCCTTCGCTTCAAATGAGCAGGGATACGAAGATTTACCTATTCGAGGTTTCGGGAGACAATTTATTCAGTTCAAGTGTCGTTAATAAGGCTATTAGCAGGAGGATCATCGCCAATACCGCGGAGGGACTGGAAAAAGACCGTATCATGGTCACGAATGACTTGTCGGGAGATGCCGCGAATCTTAAATTCGACATAAGGACCATTTCCGGGATTCAATCTGCCGGCTTTGGGTTGCCGGGAGGAAACAGAATCGAAATACAATACAGGGTCACACTTGAGAATATTCATGGCAGGAAACTATTCATATACGATGATAAACAGTCTGACAGCAACATCGATGATGTGTGTGACAAGGTGGCCGATAAAGTTACCGACATGGTACTTAGGTATTATGTTGATCGGCATTGAGAGAAGCGGGTGGGGCGGAAAGACTGTAGAACACATTAATTGATCCTTATTATTCCGGGAACAAGGAGCATTTGAGTGTCAGGTCCGCTGAACCCGGTTTTTGTGAACTGTTGACGCGGCCCCTGGCGCCCATTTCGATTGCCGCACCCCCCTTGCAGCCTGTCGGTATGTTTTACATTCAGGTTGCGTGCTGACGATCTCCACAATAAATTCATTCAAAATTACGGGTATCCACAGTTGGCATAGTTGATGCTTTTTCAACGTTCGAGTATGCGCCGATTTGCGTAAACCGGCTTACTTTATTGTTTTGTCGCCAAAAAATCACACATTCTTCACCTGGTAATCATATCGAAATGATAATTTAGTTGTCATAATGGTATCAAAAGCGCATTACTTTTGTGCAAACATTGTGACGCGGTACCAACCATACACCACAGCTGAAAAAGCCAACCCCACCGTGAGGTGGGTTACGGAAAGCTACGGGTCTTACAGGCAAGATAGCCGGGCCGCCAGACGTGAACTTCACTTGAAGTCATACTGGCGGTTTTTTCTTTTTTGGCTCTTTTTTGCACACCGTTATATAGATATAATTATACCGAGAGGGTTTTGGGGACTACGTGATTAACGTTGATCTTCTGCTGACGATCAAATCCCCCGTTAAAGGAGGGCCTTCAGCGAACGTAGGGGCGCTGCTTGCCGCGCCCGCTTTTCAGACGCAAAATCAGGGCGCAGCAAGCGGCGCCCCTACAAAGGCCCAATCAGGACGCATGCAATGCGCCCCCACGCGGATTACGGACAAAGCAGCTTTCCCAGGAATACCCCGGAACCTTTCATAAAGGGGGGAGCGATATGGCGGAAGATGAGCGCCAGTCGGGTGGACTAATGACCGAAATACTGCCTTGCAACAGTATCTGTGAGAAGCATTGAAGTATGCAGGTTGTGTTTTGTCTATCGTTATATAACTGTATACATAACCGCGTTGGTGCTTCGGTACACTCGCTGTTGAGGTTTCCGGCTCCCGGATGGCGGATTTAATGAAGAAGGAGGTGAGGAACAGGGAAATCGTTTTTTGATGAGGTGCCATGCCATGCGTATTTGACTCCGGACGCATGAAGCATCGGCAGGAACACCGGAACAAAACCGGCGAAATAACCAGTCAGAAATCCAATTAGGAAGAAAAGGACAAACAACATGAAAAAATCGATTTTACTCGGTACCATTTTGGCCATCAGCGTCGGCGCCACGCCGATGCTCGCACAAGCCGGTTTTCTGGTCGATGAGAGTGTCGCCATCACCGGTTCCGGAGGTTTGGGAGGTGCGGGGACCAGCGCCAGCGACATGGTCTACCAAACATACAACGCTACCGACGGCTGGGGTTGGGCCGGCGGCGCCGGAGCGGTCCAGGGGAGCCAGGCGATTACCAATAGCGGCGGCAATTCCGCACCGGCCAACGAAGCCTTGAGCTTCAACATTGGCTCGCTGGTTGATTCGTTGAACACACAATACGGAGCTGGCGACTGGACCGTAAGCAACGTGTCCCTTTCCTTCGCGTCTTCCTACGCAAAACAGAACAATTCCCGTTTCGGAGTTGGGAGCGGGACCTTCGACATCTACTGGGTAGCCAACAACAACTGGTCGCAAAGCAAAGGCACCCTCGCCGCCGGCCCCGCACCAAACCCGATCTATGCTTCCTCGGCGGCGACCCTGGCCACCTGGTCCGGAAACCAGGCATTGCTCGGTTCCGAAACGTTCACCGTTCCGAGCGGAGGCACAGGCTACGTCAATTTATCCTACAGCCTCGCCCAGAGCCAGAGCCTTGTGAGCGAAATCCTCTCCTCCTCGGCATCCGGCAATGAAGCGGTATCGTTGTACCTTATGGCCACCAACCCCAACCTGGGCATGATCATCTTTAGCGGAGGCCAGGGCCAGGCCCTGCCGACCCTGAGTTTCGAAGTTGATTCCGTAACACCCACCCCGATTCCGGCTGCTGTATGGCTGCTCGGCTCCGGCCTGCTCGGGCTGTTCGGGCTGAAGAGAAAGACCGTAAAGGGATAAAAGGCGCACATCTTCCGGGCAGCAGAACAAAAAGCACAACGATTGTTTCAGAATGAAGGAGCGTAACGAATACAAATTGATACGCTTAAACAGTAACCATGCAGAGAAAACTAAATCGTGAAGAATGGGAGATGAATAATGAAAATGAAACAGATTTTGCGCGTTATGCTGTCGGTCGCCGCGGCTGGGATATTTATGGCTTCTGGAGCTCAAGCGGCGATAACGGGAACCGGCGACGTTGAGCCGGCAAACCCCGGAAGCTGGACGAGTTCGACCAGCGGGGTCGTCGGCAACACAGCCAACGGAAGCCTCACTGTCGCTGGGGGCAGCGTCCTGACTTCGAGGCTGGGCTATCTGGGCAACAACTCGGGCGTAACCGGAACGGTCGTCGTGGACGGCTCGAGTTCGGTCTGGAACAACGCACTTCATATCAACGTTGGTAACAGCGGAAACGGCGCTCTTTCCATCACGAACGGCGGGAGTGTCGTCAACGGCTGGAACGTCATGCTCGGTTACAATCCAACAGGGTCCGGAACCGTGAAGGTTGATGGCGGCGGCTCGTCTATGTCGTTAAACGCCAGTCAAAGCCTACTCGTTGTCGGCTCCGATGGCACGGGGTCGCTTGCTATCACAAATGGCGGCAGCGTCACCAATAACGGTATGAGTACCAACATAGGATTTTATAGTGACGGCACAGGGTCAATCGTTGTCGATGGGAAGGGTTCGACCTTGAGCACTACGGCTCTTGACATCGCCGACCAAGGCACGGGTAGCCTGACGATTAGGAACGGCGGGCGTGTCACCACGAGCGATGTGGTGTATGTGGCAGCCAGCTTTGGCCAAGCAGTAGGCTCCATCACCGTCGACGGTCCCGGCTCAAAATTTAACACCACGGGCCAGTATATGTATCTCGGCGACGGAGGGTCCGCCACTCTGAAAATAAGCAACGGCGGAACCGTCAACGGAGGTCCACAAATTTATGCAGACAGTGGTTCCCTTATCGCCATAGACGTCGCCAATGGAAGCTCACTTACCACTGACAATCTTCAATACTTCTCGGGCGGCACTGTTCGTCTCTCCGCCGGCGCCGGCGCGGCTTCCGGAACCTATACGCCTTTAAAGGCGGGCGTTTTATCCACCGATGGCAGCGGCAACTTCCAGGTCCTGGGCGGTGTGTGGAATGCAACCACGCAGACCGTTACCGTCTCCAATGCCATAACAACCACAGCCGGAAAATCTGCAAGCATGGACCTCTACACCAACCAGAGGGGGATCGTCACTGATCCTTCCACCGGGAAATCCGTCGGCCTCGGCTTCCAGGCAACCGCAACCTCCAACCCCATAACCTTCTCTGCAACGGCGATTGGCGGCAGTGAACTTTCATCCTTGCAAAGCTTGATCGGCACCGGCAAATCGGTGCTGAGCGGGTGGAGCATCGGCAACACCGGCACAACCATAAGCTCGACCAATCCTGTGTACCTCTCCCTTACCGCCGGAACCGGACAATCGCTTGCCAGTCTCGCGGTCTATGACTTCAACGGCACAAGCTGGTCGCTGCTAACTCCTGCGGATCTGGCATATGATGGCAACTACGCAAGTTTCACCGCTTATAACCTGAATGACATCGCCGTCGCCGGAACCGCAACCCCGACACCCATCCCGGCTGCTGTATGGCTTTTGGGTTCAGGTTTGTTCGGACTGTTTGGGCTCAAAAGGAAACAACATCTTACCGTGTGATGAACGTCTGAAGCAGGATTGACATGAAACAATTGCCCGGCGTGCGTCAAGCAGCCGGGCATTTTGTTTTCGAATCAAACGGAGCATCTTGGAAGCCTGACGCAGAGGCCATCCCAGGACTCAACAACTATAAAAACACTCTGTAATCTACCGTTAGCGTAGTTGCCAGTTTCCTTGCAGTCTCCTTGCCAGCATAATGTCAATCCTCGGTAATCAGGCCTGACAGAAGTTTTCCCCATCCCAATCATTCACGCCGCCCGCTCGCCAATCTCCTGCCGGAGCGGCAAAAACACCATAAAGGTCGTTCCCTCGCCGACGCAGCTCTCAAACTTGATATCCCCCCCATGATCCCTGACAATGCCGTACGACACCGCCAGCCCCAGTCCCGTGCCATGGTCCTTGGTGCTGAAGAAGGGGGAGAATAGCCGTTCCTTGTCCTTATCCTGGATGCCGCAGCCATTGTCCCGCACCGTAACAATCACTTGCTGCTCCGTCCGGTCCGGTTCGGTGCTCACCACCAACTCCCCTCCCTCGGGCATGGCCTGGAGACCGTTGATAATCAGGTTGGTAAAAACCTGCCGCAGTTGGTCCATGTCCCCGCCGATCTCCACCTCCTTTTCACGGTAATCCATGATCACGCGGTAGCGGTCCAGGGGGATCTGGTGGCCGATCTGATTGAAGATGGCGTCGAGCATCTTTCCCAGGGGAAACGTGGTAAGCCGCTTTATGCCGTTGCGTGAAAAGACCCGCAGGTTGTTGACGATGCGCTCGATGCGTATGGCTTCCTCCACAATGGCGTCGGCCTCTTCGCGGTTTTCGCCGTCTTCCGGGATGGCGCTTTGCAAAAGCTCGGCGTTGCCGCGGATCACCGCCAGCGGGTTGTTGATCTCGTGGGCCACACCGGCCGCCAGCATGCCCAGGCCGGCCAGCCGCTCGGCCCTGCACAACTCCTTCTGGGTCGCCAGCAGTTGCGCGTTCTTCTCCTCCAGGTCCCGGGTGCGCTCCTCCACCTTCTGTTCCAGGGTCTGGTTCAGCAGAGTGACCTCGCGGGTCATGGTGTTGAACTCGTTGGCCAACTGCCCGATCTCGTCGTTGCTCGTTACCACGATCGGCTTGATGCGCTGCCCGGTGGCCACGCGCTTGGCAGCCTCGGCCATGGCGCGCACCGGCCGGGCCATTCGGCCGCTGATCCAGGTGGCAAGGGCGATGCCGGCCAGGGATACGAACAGCAGCATCCCTGCAAAGATCAGGTCAAGTCTCTTTCTCATATCCAGCAGGGGTTTTTCCGGCATGCCGATGTACAATGCCCCCACCACGCTGCCGGAGGGGTCGCGCATCGGTTCGTAGGCCGAAATATACCAGTCGCTGTACACAAAAGCGCGGTCGTACCAGCTCTTGCCCTGATTCAGCACCACCCCGGCCACCTCCTGGGACATGATGCTGCCGATGGCCCGGTCTCCCGACGTATCCCTGACATTGGTCGCGATCCGCACATCCCCCAGGAAGATGGTGGACGCGCCCTTCCCATCCTGGTCGAAGACCGTGTGGGTAATGGTATCCACCACCCTGTTATCGTTGTTGAGCATGAAGCCGGCCTCCAACGCCCCGATCACCCGGCCGTCATTGGCCAGCAAGGGAGCCGCCGACACCAGCATCAGCCCGCGCTGCTCGGTGTTATGCACGACCGTGCGGGCCCGTGGGGTCGGCATAAGCGTTATTACGGCGGCATTTGCCAGGGTCTGATTCTCCAGGTTCAGCCGTTCCTGCGAAAAAACCTCCACACCGCCGGTCAACTCTCCCGCCAGGGCGTGGGCCACCAACGAGTCGTCGTCCAACCGGTCCCCCTTCTGCTGAGGGTTGGCCGTCCGGTAGCGCACCACGCCTTTTGCATCGACCACGTTCAGGAAGCTGAGGTTCTCCGTCTGCAGGATCTGCCGCAGCATCGATTGCCGGTGTTCGAGAGGGGCGTCGTCGAGCCGCAGGGCAAGATCCGGCACCAGCGCGGCTCCCTTGACCACGCTGTCAAGGTGGCTGATCTCGTCCAGGTAAACCTTGCGGGCCAGGTTGAGGTCCCTGATCACATTCAATTGGGCCTGGCGGAAGATGCGGTCGGTGATCAGCAGCGAACCGATCAGCCAACAGAGAAATATGGTGACGCAAAGCGGCGTCAGGGTGGCGAAGATCAGCTTGCGGCGGATGGAGGCGTAGGGACGTTTCATCACCCCTCCCACTCCATCAGGCCGAATTCGGCGATGCGGCGGTCCAGGGTCCGGCGCGAGATGCCCAGTATATCGGCCGTGCGGCTCTTGTTGTAGTGATTCCCCTTCAGTACGGCCAGAATGTGGTGGCGCTCCATCTCCTCCAAGGCGACCATCTGCGGTTGGAGATCTGTCGCCGGAGCCTGCACGGCCGTCTTGTGCCCGCTGTACAGGGGGATGACGCCGGCGCTGATGTGGCTGCCGGAGGTTAAAATGACGGCCCGTTCCATGACATTCTCCAACTCGCGCACGTTGCCGGGCCAGTCATAGGCCTGCAAAGCCTCCAGGGCCTTGGGGTCTATGGCATGGACTTCCTTGTTCATCCGTTCCGAAAAGCGGCGCATAAAGTGCTGCGCCAAAGGCTCGATGTCCTCGGGCCGCTCCCTGAGCGGCGGCAGGGTGATGGTGATCACGTTCAACCGGTAGTAAAGGTCTTCGCGGAAATGGCCTTCGGATACCTCGTTCTGCAACTCCTTGTTGGTGGCGGCCACGAAGCGCACGTTTACCTGTTTGGGGTGGGTGGAGCCGATGGGCATGAAGTCACGCTCCTGGATTACCCGGAGCAGCTTGCCCTGGACCGCAGGGCTGATGTCGCCGATCTCATCCAGGAACAGCGTGCCGCCATCGGCCTCTTCCAGCAGCCCTTTCTGGTTGGCGAACGCGCCGGTGAAGGCGCCCCGCAGGTGTCCGAACAGCTGGCTTTCCAGCAGGGTATCCGACAGTGAGGCGCAGTTGAGCGAGACAAAGGGGTGGGAACGGCGGAGACTGTTGTGGTGCAGGGCGCTGGCGATCAACTCCTTGCCGGTGCCCGATTCGCCCAGTATCAGGATATTGGCGTCGCTGGAAGCTACCTTGAGGGTCAGGTCGTATACCTGGCGGAAGCGGGGACTGGCAATTACGATGGAATCGTGCCCTCCGCCGTGCACCTTTTCCCGCAGACGGCGGTTCTCGGCTGTCAGGCGGCTCAGATGCAGCACGTTTTCCACCATGCTGAGCAGTTTCTCGTTGGGGCACGGCTTGGTCACATAGTCATAGGCCCCCAGCTTGATGGCCCTGACCGCGTCGTCCACCGTGGCAAAGGCGGTTATGATGATTACCGGCAGGTCCGGCCGAAGTTCCTTGACGCGCTGCAGGATCTCCAAGCCGTCAAGATCCGGCATCCGCAGGTCCTGCAGCAGCACCTCCACCCGGTCGCCCGCCTCCGACTCCAGGTACGCAAGCAGGTCCCTGCCCCGGCTGAAGGTGGCCGACGGGTACTTTTTAAGCACTTTTTTGAAGTACTTGAGGATCCCTTCTTCGTCGTCGCAAATGCAGATCTGTGCCATGTGCCCACACCTTCCAAGTCACTTTTGCGCAAATCAAGTCAGTTTTGCACACTTTGCACGAGAAAGATCACACGCCCATCAACGTCTGTTTTTTTTCAACCCCTTGAAAGCCTTTATGGTAGCGGCATCGCTTGGCCGGAGACTGCGAGAAGAACCGGATTGGTGCGTGAATTGCTGTATACAGTATAGCACGATTTTCAAGACAGTTTTGCACAATTTCAGGGGAGACACCACACAAATTCATAGGTGCAATCAAGGAAAGGGGGAACTATGAGCAAGTCAGATGCGTTTAACTCGGTCAGTTGGAGACTGGGCGGGATTTCCCGGAGGGATTTCCTTAAATTCTGCTCTGTCATGGCTGTTGGCATGGGCCTCCCGCTCAGCGCGGGAGCAAGAATCGCCGAGGCCATCACCAATCCCAGACGCCCTCCGGTGATCTGGCTTTCCTTCCAGGAATGCACGGGATGCGTCGAATCCCTCCTGCGTTCAAACCATCCTACCCTGGAGCACCTCATCCTTGATCTCATCTCGCTGGATTATTCCGAAACCCTGAGCGCTGCGGCGGGTCATCAGGCAGAGGCGGCGAAGGCAAGATCGATTGAGGAGAACAAGGGCAAATTCGTCCTGGTGGTGGACGGAGCCATACCAACCAAGGACCAGGGAATCTACTGCAAGGTTGCCGGAAAGACTGCCCTGGATATCCTGAACGAAACAGCCCCCCATGCCGCTGCCATAGTGGCCATGGGATCATGCGCCTCGTGGGGCGGGGTCGCTGCATCGGGGCCGAATCCCACCGGGGCCAAGGGGGTGCCGGAAATTCTCTCCAACAAAACGGTCGTCACGATCCCCGGCTGTCCGCCGAACCCCTATAACCTGCTTTCGACCATCCTGTATTACGTAACGTTCAACAAGCTTCCGGAACTCGACCCACAAGGGAGGCCCAAATTCGCTTTCAGCCGCCTCATCCACGAGAATTGCGAAAGAAGGCCCCATTTTGACGCAGGAAGGTTTGCGGAGCAATTCGGCGACGGTTTGCACCGGAAAGGTGCCTGCCTTTACAAACTCGGCTGCAAGGGGCCCGAGACGTACGCCAACTGTCCGTCGGTTCTTTTCGGAGAAACGGGCGCCGGCACGTGGCCCGTTGGTGTGGGGCATCCCTGCTTCGGCTGCGCCGAAAAGGGCGTGGGCTTCTCCACCCCGATGTATCAATTGGCAACCCTGAAGGAGATGACCCCGCCCGTGTTCTTCGGCGAGGCGTTCCCGAACAAACCGGGTGTTTCACCCGGCATCAAGACCTTTGCGGCCGGGTCGGCCGGTATAGTGGTCGGCGCCGCCGGCGCGGCAGCGATTACCGGACTCGGCGCCAAGAAAGGCGGCAACCTGGACCAGCGCTACGGGCGGGATGAGAAGAACGCCCGGGACAAGGAGGAGTAGCCATGGCGATCAGCAGACGGGGATTTCTCAAAGGCGTCGCCGGCGGAGGCGGACTGCTTCTGGTTTCCGGCGTTCCCTTCGCGCATGCGCGCATGTCAAAGGAACTCCCTCCCCAAGCGGTGGGGCTCCTTTATGACGCAACGCTCTGTATCGGCTGCAAATCCTGCATGGTCAACTGCAAGGCGCAGAACAGCGTGCCGGGTGGAGCGCTCTACAAGAAGGGGATGAAGGCCCCCCCTTACGATAGCAAAGGCCCCAGAGGGGATGAGGGGATATGGGATGCGCCGCAAGAGCTGTCGGGGAAGACGCTTAGTATAATCAAGGTCTACAAGAACGGCACGGCAGAGACAAAGGACACGGCCGTGAACGGCTACTCATTCTTCAAGCAGCAGTGCCTCCACTGCATCACCCCGGCATGCGCCTCGGTCTGCCCGGCCGGCGCGTTCAGGAAGGACCCGGTGAACGGTTCCGTCTATTACCTTGCCGAGAGGTGCATCGGCTGCCGCTACTGCCAGCTCGCCTGTCCGTTCGGGGTGCCCCGCTATGAATGGGACTCGGCCTGGCCGGAGGTCAGGAAGTGCCAGTTGTGCCGGCACCGCTACGCCGATGGCAAGTATGCGGCCTGCGCCGAGTTCTGCCCTACCGGGGCCACCATCTTCGGCAAGGTCGTGGACCTGCGCAACGAGGCCCGGTACCGTCTTGCCCAGAAACCGGGGACAGAGTACGACTTTCCGATAAAGACCGTCGACTCGACGGAAATATCGCGCCGGCCGATTGCCCGGTATGCCGGCGGCACCTACGGCCTGGTCGAGGCGGGGGGGACCCAGAACATCATGCTCTCGGGCGTGTCGTTCGAACTGCTCGGTTTCAGGAAGAATATCCCCAATTCCGACCTTCCTGAGCTCACCTGGCACTACATACGCAAGATTTTGTGGGTTTTCGCGGGGGTTTTCGCGGGAGGCACTTCGCTCTACGCGTTTACGCATCGCCAGGAAAAGGAGGAGAGCCATGATTGATACGACCAAGTATGTCGGTCCAAAGCTGGGGGGCGTCATCAACAGGTTCATGGCTGATGAATACACTCTCTCCAGCATTGATGCGACCAGGTATGTCGGTCCGAAACTGGGGGGCGTCATCAACAAGCTCCTGGATGATTCACCCAGCAAGGACTTGGGAATAAAGATGGTCACGCCGTTCACACTGGTGCTGGTCGCCCTGTTGGGCCTTTCGGCAGTCGTTGCCGTGTACCGGCTGGTGTTCGGCATCGGGGCCGCCTCCAACCTGAACGATCTCTGGCCGTGGGGGCTATGGATCGGTTTCGACGTCCTGGGCGGTGTGGCCATGGCGGCCGGAGCGTTCCTGATCGCTGCGGCGGTCTATATCCTGAACTGGAAAAAGTACAAGTGCATTGCCCGAGCCTCGATCCTGAACGCCTTTTTCGGCTACCTGCTGGCTGCCATCTCAATTACCCTCGACATCGGACGCTCTTTTGTCATCTGGCATCCCCTGGTGATGTGGCAGATCAACTCGGTCATGTTCATCGTCGCCCTGCACCTTGTGCTCTACCTCACTACCCTGGGTACGGAATCGAGCCCCATGGTATTCGAGAAGCTCGGCTGGCACCGCGCCCTGCATAACGTCAGCCGCATCATGGTGGGAGCCGTCATGTTCGGCGTGGCCCTGTCGCTGCTCCACCAGTCGTCCCTGGGGGCGAACTACCTGATCGTGCCGGGCAAGCTGTCTCCCATTTGGTACAGCCCCCTGCTCCCCTATCATTTCCTCATATCGGCGATCATGCTGGGGCTGGCCATAGTCAGCTTCGAGACCCTGCTGACCGCCAAGGTATTCAACCACAAACCCCCCCGTGATGTTGTCGAAGGGTTGGCCCGGGGGGTAATGATCATCGGTACCGTGTACCTCGTCATGAAGATCTGGCACCTGGTGACCGGACCTGGGGTGGGGGCGGTGCTGGACGGGAGCTTCTTGGGAAATCTCTATCTCATCGAGATGACGGTGGGGGTGATTCTGCCGCTTGCCCTGCTCTCCTTTCGCTCCGTCAGGACCAGCCTGGAACGCATCTTTGCGGTGGATATCATGGTGATACTCGGGGTCCTGATGAACCGCATGGACGTGGGGGTCTTCGGTGTTTCCGAGTATGCGACCCGCTCGGGAGGGGACTATTTCCCCTCGCTCATGGAGCTTACCCTGACGGCGGGCATGATCGCATTTGCGATCCTGGGGTTCAAATTCTGCGCCAAGTACCTGCCCCTGTTCCCCGAGACACATCATTAAACACGAGAAGGCACAAATCAGAATGAACCATACATTCATCGGGTTCGAACGGAGGAAGATATGGCAAAGCGAATCAGCATCGATCCGGTCACCAGGATAGAAGGCCACCTGAGGATAGACTGCGAGCTGGACAACGGCCGAGTGAGCAAGGCATGGTCATCGGGCCAGATGTGGCGCGGTATAGAGCTGATATTGAAAGACAAGGACCCGCGCGAGGCCTGGCTGTATGCCCAGAGGATATGCGGGGTCTGTACCACCGTCCACGCCATAGCCTCGGTCAGGTCGGTGGAGAATGCGCTCAAGCTGGAAGTACCCCTGAACGCGCAATACATCAGGAACATGCTGATGGCCGCGCACGCCGTTCAGGATCACATCGTGCATTTCTATCATCTTTCGGCCCTGGACTGGGTGGATGTCACATCCGCCCTGAAAGCGGACCCGAAGAAGACGGCCGTGCTTGCCCAGAACACATCCAGTTGGCACATGAACAGCCAACAGGTCTTCACCGAGACGCAGAACAAGCTGAAAGGCTTCGTGGGGAGCGGCCAGTTGGGGATTTTCACCAACGGGTATTGGGGACACCCGGGCATGAAGCTTTCGCCGGAATTGAACCTTCTCGCCACAGCCCATTACCTGCAGGCGCTCGAGGTCCAGCGCAAGGCGAACATGATCGTCTCCATACTTGGGGGAAAAACTCCCCACATCCAGAACCTGGCCGTGGGTGGCGTGGCAAATCCCATCAATACGGATAGCCCCTCCACCCTTACCATGGAACGGCTCTTTTACGTCAAAACCCTTATCGACGAGCTCGGCGACTTCGTGAACAACGTCTATTTCCAGGATGTATGCGCCATCGGCGCATGTTACAAGGAGTGGACCGCGTACGGGGCCGGGGTAAAAAATTACCTGTCGGTGCCGGAATTTCCGATGGATACGAAGGGAACCGTTTTTGATCACCCCGGCGGCTTTATCCCCGATGGCGACATAAGCAAATTCCGCCCCATAACCGGCTTTGAGGACGACTTCTTCAGAAAAGGGGTGCAGGAGAGCGTCAAGCATTCCTGGTACGACGGCAATTGGACCCGCCATCCCTGGGAAGAGGACACGGAGCCCCACTATACGGAGTTCCAGGACGACGGCAAATATTCTTGGGTCAAGGCCCCCACGTTTAACGACAAGCCTGCCCAGGTCGGCCCTCTCGCCAATGTCCTCTGCATGTACGCCGCTGGAGACGCGCACACCAGGAGGTATACGGATAAGGCCCTTGCCACCATAAACAGCATGGGCGGAGATAATCTGTCCATAACGGCGCTCCATTCTACCATCGGCCGGCACGCGGCCAGGGCCGTCCGCGCGGCGGTTTTGTACGAAACCCTCCAGAAGCAGTGGCAGGCCCTGATGGACAATATCGGGAAGGGAGATACCTGGACCTTCAATAAACCGGAATTCCCGAATGGCGAGGTGAAAGGGGTCGGGCTGCACGAGGCTCCAAGGGGCGTGCTTTCCCACTGGATAGTGATAAAAGGCGGCAAGATCAAAAATTATCAGGCTGTTGTCCCCTCCACCTGGAACTCGGGACCGCGAAACGCACAGGATGCACCCGGCCCGTACGAGGCATCCCTGGTGGGCACCCCGGTGGCTGATGCGGAAAAACCGCTTGAGGTTCTGAGGACGGTGCATTCCTTCGATCCCTGCCTGGCTTGCGCCATACACATGGTGGACAGGGAAAACAGGGAGATCGTAAAGATCCGGGCGCTTTAGCGCCTTGGGATACAAAGTATTCTGAAAAGTTCCCCCTCCCTTGACGGGGGGGGGTTAGGGGGTGGGTGAAGCCGCAACTGAGCTCATTCCATGGCAACCTCCCCCCCCTGACCCTCCCCCGCAAGGGGGGAGGACCCTCTGGCCCCTAAAGAGTCTTTCCGAACTATTTAATGTCCTGGGTACCAGCCTGCGAAGGAATGGAGGATTCGCCGTGAATATCCTAGTGCTTGGCATTGGCAACCTGCTCCTCCAGGACGAGGGAGCAGGTGTGAGGGCCGTGGAAGAATTCGAAAGGAGGTACGAGATCCCCTTGGGGGTCGAACTCCTTGACGGCGGCACAAGCGGCATCGAACTCCTGCAGTACATCCAGGGGAAGGATTGCCTCATCCTCATCGACGTGGTGAAGAGCGGAAACCCGCCCGGCACTTTCATCAGGTTGGAGGGGGAGAACGTGCCGGCCCTGTTTCAAAAGAAGATCTCGCCACATCAGCTCGGGCTTTCGGACCTTCTTGCAACCGCTCAACTGATCGACAGGATGCCCAAGCGGGTGGTGCTTATCGGCATTGAGCCAAAATCGATAGAAACCGGTCTTGAGATGTCCGCGGAGGTTGGCGGAACTATCGGGGGGCTGGCGGATATGGTTGCCCTTGAATTGGCCTCCCTGGGGCTGGACGTAACGCCGAAATCGGCAGTTCAGCCACAGAGCCACAGAGGAAATCACAGCGTTTTTCAAATGTTCTCAAGTCCGGAATAGTGAAGGAAAGCTGGATAACCCTTTGGACCTGAAAAAACAGTTGTCCACGAAAAGCACGAACGACACGAAAAAAGAGGTAACATCATGGTTGTAACCTATGAAGAGAATTGCCGTTATTTTGTAATGATTTGATATTTAGTGATATTTCGTGTCTTTCGTGGACCCAAAAGCCTTTTTCAGATTGAAATGTTTATCTCTGTGTCTCTGTGTCTCTGTGGCAAATGCTTTTCCCAGGATAATTCCGCAGAGGATCGAAGCCATGCAGATACTCCTGTTCGCACGAGATGGGGTCGGTGATCGTATCCGGGATGCCGTAATGCGGTCCGTCCCTGAAACCAAAGTATTCAGCGCCGTGGGCAGCCTGGTCAGCAGGATCATGAACCCGTCCGGCGGGCCTGTGGTGGCCGTGCTGATAGCCGGTTCCAGGAGCGATTTTGAGGAAATACAACTGATGAAGTGGCTGCTGCACGATATCTGCACCGTCCTGATCCTGCCTGACAGGGATGCGGATACCGTTGCAGCGGGCTACGAACTCCACCCGCGTTTTATGGGGTGCCTGGATGATGATGCGGACGAGATCGCCGCTGTACTGTGCAAAATGCTTACCCGTGAGAGGGCAGCGCGGCAAAGCGCCATGGCATAGTTCAATCGGTTTCCGAACATCGTCATGGGGAGGCGGGTCAGCAAGGCGCGAACGAGGGAGGAAGGAACTTGAAACGGTCTTTCGATCAGGTAATAGTATTCTTCAATTCAACGTCCCTTACACATGCGGATATTTTGAAAAATATGGTCCCGAGCATAAGGTCGGATACCGCACTTACCACAATCCCGAACGGTATCAGCACAATGGTCGCCAGCAATATGCCGGTTGCAATATTCGCATAACAAAACGGCTTGAGCATCCCACCGAGGTCGTAGGGTAATTTGAACAATTTGTACCCGAATTGAGCCTGCACGATCCCTTGCACCATCAAAATTCCAATCTCGGCATACCCGATGGATTCCTTTAATGGCGTTATATAGATCCCTGCCAGCGACAAAACCCCTGCCACAATGCCGGTAATAATCATCAGGTCTATAGTTGTATCCGCAGCGCGAAAATTAAAGATGCAGTTGAGAAACCGTTTAAGATACAGCGTAATAGTCAGGAACAGGATAGTTCCGAATACCTGGATGATGGTCTCTAGAACGGTGGCCTTCAAATCAGTCCCGGCGTCAAGAGAGGAAGAGACGTATTCCAATGGTATGGTCAGGAAGGCGCTTGCCATTGCCAGCCAGCCGGCTATTTTAAGATTTCTGGAGATCAATTGTTCATCCTCTATGGAAGGGCCAATCGGCGCGTAATTCCCATTCCAAATCAAAGCGGCATCTGCGTTGGTTCGTCTTCGACTCCTCGATCCTCGCCGTCTTGATGTCATCTTTGATTTGAGACCGGAATAATGTCGCCGGCCGGTTAGTGATTGACCGCCTTTCGCAGTATGGCGCTTGGTTTGAAGGTCAATACCCGTCGCGCTTCGATAGTGAGGTCTTCGCCTGTTTGCGGGTTCCTCCCCCTGCGGTCCTTCTTCCGTTTTACCTCAAACTTGCCAAATCCGGATATTTTGATGTCCTCTCCATCCTCAAGGGTGCTCTTCATTATGGAGAACACCAATTCGAACATGTCAAAAGATTCCGCCTTGGAAAACCCGGTATTGGCCATTATACGCTCTACAATATCAGCTTTTGTCATGTCACGAATCTTCCTTTAATGTTTTGAATACCCGTTCCAGGTATGAATATGCCTCTTGGTAAATGCCTTCTGAACGTTTTGATTCCCGTGGACCTGCTATGTTCAGGGTGCTTATGTCTTGCCCTTTGATCCACCTGATGACATGCGCCGGATCAAGAGGGTCTCCATCGAGTTGAACTATGAGACTGGGCTTGCAATACTGGATTGTGAAGTCGAGGGTAAGCTTGGTGCCGTTGGTTATCTCACCTTTGTTAAGGATCAGCGTGCCGTCGGAATCAATGACATTCTTTTCCGTTCTGCACTGAGACTCAGGAGATTCCAACTCTTCCAGAGGATATATCTCCGGTATCGTTCCATCCTCTGCAAGCCTGCCCTTGGGACAAAAGCCGCCTGTGGGAACGCCGGCGGCCATAGCCGCATCAAGCCCGGCCCGGTCCACCCCGGTTTGTCCTCCTGAAATTACTTTACGCACCATCATGTATGCAAAAACCCCACATATAATTCTGTCGTCAAATTAGAGAAGTTATACTTTTATATCACTCCTGCATGAGCAGTCAATTATAAACCATCGGATTTGGTTGTAATTATCATCCTCAACCACCCCCAACCCTCCTTATCAAGGGTTCATCGGGGAATTCCGGGGAAAGCTGCTTTGTCCGTAATCCGCGTAGGATGCATTGCATGCGCCCTGATTGGTTTTTTGTAGGGGCGCCGCTTGCTGCGCCCTGATTTAGCGTCTGAAAAGCGGACCCCTGTGGGCCTAAAGGCGCGGCAAGCAGCGCCCCTACGTTCCCTGAAGACCCCTCCTTATCAAGGAGTGGAGAACTCCTGGTTCAGGAGGACCCTCTGGGGCCTAAAGGACCGGGGGGGTAGCCAACATCGTTTGAATGCCGAGGTGCATTCAAAATGACTGCATCTGATGCAGATTCTGCTATACTGCGGGCAGAAAGATCCGAATCGTGCATATCAAAAGAGAAGTGAGAACATCATGGGATTGACAGCGGCAGCATGAAAATCCTCCCCTCCGACAATTCGTACAAAACCTTCTGTGACCTGACCAGCGGCTACCGCATGTTCCGGGTCGTCAGCGAGGCGGTCAACACCGGCGTCATCGACCTGCTGGATGATGGGGAGCGCAGTTCCGAGGAACTGCTGGCTGCGACCACCCTTCAGCCCGAAGCAGGGCGCCGCTTCATAACCCTGCTGGTGAATCTGGGGCTGCTGGAGGAGTATGCCGGCAAGCTCTCCTTGTCACGCTTCAGCAAGAGCTACCTGAGCCGGACCAGCGACCTCAGCCAACGCCATGTGCTGGCATTTGAACCGGTCCTGATGGAAAACTGGGCCGGGCTGGGGCACGTGCTGCAAGAGGGGCAGGGGACGCTGATCCGCGAACTGCCGCCGGATCAACTGGAACGGCGCCTGCACCTCTTCCAACAGGCCATGGCCGAAGCGGCCGCAGTTCGTTCGCAGGAACTGTGGAATACGCTGAACCGCCTACCGGAACAGGGAACAATCATCGATATCGGCGCCGGAGACGGCACCTATCTGCGCGGGTTTCTTCAGAGGTATCCACAGTGGGATGCTCTCGCCTGCGACCTGCCGGACGTCTGCGGGAGGATGGCGACCCAGGACCTTCCGGAAGGTCTGAGCCTATACCCCTGCAACATAATCGACCCGCAAGAGATGGCCGGACTGGTCGGGCATTGGCGAGGCAAGGCCGGTCTCGTGCTCTTCTCAAATCTTTGCCACTGTTACAATCAGGACGAAAACCAGGCACTGTTGCGACAGGCTGGAGAGTTGCTGGCCGAGGACGGCCTGATGCTCATCCACGATTTTTTCCGTGACGCCAATGGCCTGGGCGCTCTGTACGACCTGCACATGCTGGTCAACACCCTGAACGGCCGTACCTACAGCATAGCCGAAACCGCTGCCCTGCTACGGAACGCCGGATTCCCCCAGCACTCGATCATTGAACTGCCATCCGGCTCCCTGGCACTGGCAGCCACCCGCACTACCCCCTTTCAGGCCGCTGGATCGCTCTTCGGTGTGAAGGACCATGCCCTCGCCCATGGTTTCTTTGCCGCTGTCGAACTCGACCCGGCCATCGTCCGCAGCGAAGCCTGGGTTCGGGCCAAATGCGCCTACGGCTGCCCCGAATACGGCAGACGCTGGAGTTGCCCGCCGAATTCCATGGACCAGGCCGGCTTTGAGGAGTTGCTGGCAGGCTATTCGCGGGCTCTGCTCGTGGCCGGTCAGCCGCCGCTCAAGGATTTTCAGCACCATCTGCTCGAACTGGAGAAAGAGGCTTTTCTGAGCGGCTTCAAAAAGGCGCTGGTCTTCAGCGGCGGCCCTTGCTGCTGGTGCGAGACCTGCCCCCCGGAGCGCTGCTCCCACCCGGAAAAGCGCCGCCCATCGCTGGAATCCTGCGGCTGCGACGTCTTTGCCCTGGCAAACCGGTGCGGCATCCCGGTCGCGCCGCTGAGACAGAGTGACGACTTTGTCCAGTATGTCGGGCTCCTGCTGGTGGATTGACCCGGGATGAAGATCGCCATCATTGAAAATCCCCGTCCCCTGACGCCGGAACATTACAACGACGTTGCCAACGCGCCGCTTTCCGCCAGCCTGAACAGCGGCTACGCCCTGGCCGTCTCCCGCCGGGCCGGATGGGAGGCGGTGCATCTGGATTTCACCTCCCATGCCGGAGATGCGGCAGGCATGGCCGCCCGCATCCTGGCCGAAGAGCCCGGCCTGATCCTGTTCCACTGGGTGTATGCCTGGGGACATGAAGCGGTTGTCCGCGATCTGCTTGAGCTCTTGCGCCGGGAACGTGCCGTTCCCCTGGGCGCCTTCGGCATCTTCCCGGCCCTGGCACGCCAGCGCCTGATGCAGTACGCTCCTTACCTGGATTTTATCCTGAACGGTGAGTTTGAGGACACCCTGGCCGACCTGCTGCAGGATTTCAGCGTAGCGGGTTCGATCAGGCCGCTGCCCGGTGTGGCCCTGCGGGGCCATCCCGTTGCGGCCCGCCCGCTGATCGACGATCTTGCCCGCCTGCCGCTGCCGGATGACGTGGGGAGCAACCGGGGCTATCCCAGCCTGAACATCGCCGCCAGCCGCGGTTGCTTCGGGAACTGCAGCTTCTGCTTCATCCGGTCGTACTACGGGTGCGGCCGTCGCCGGGTGCGCCCGCCGGCCTCCCTGGAACAGGAACTGGAGACGCGCCTTGCCAGGCGTGCAATAGGCAGTATCTATTTCGTTGATCCGACCTTTATCGGCCATGGCGGCGCGGAGCGGAAAAGGGCGGTCGAGATCGGCAGGATGGCGCAACGTTTTGGGCTCCCCTTTGGCTTCGAGACCAGGGTGGATACCTGTGATGAAGGGATTATGGAGGCATTGGCCGCCCATGGGGCGGAATCGGTCTTCCTGGGGATTGAGTCAGGGTGCGACGGCGTGCTGCAACGCATTGGAAAGCGGATCAATACGGAACAGATCCGCCGCGCAGTGCGGATTGTCCGGAGAAGCGGCGTCAGACTCAACCTGGGTTTCATCATGTTCGAGCCGGATACGTGTCTGGCCGAGTTGGAGGAGAACTACGCCTTTCTTGAGGACCTGGAGCTGTTGGACCATCATGAGCTGACCGCAAACCTGCTCTACCACAACCAGATCGTTCTTTATGGCTCCATGGCCTGGAGGCGTTTCAAACGGGAAAAGCGCCTGGTGCTCGACGAACGGCTCCCCTTCGAGGCGCGTTACCGTTTCCGCGACGAGCGCGTCGGGCTGGTCTGTGGCGCAATGGGGCGGCTTTCCGCGGCATATTTCGGGGGAATGGATACGTTGCGGGGCATGACAGGTCTAACCGGTCAGGAAGGCTGCGGCGTTATCGGGAACGTAGCGCGAGGGTTCTCGCCGGACGACGTGAACGCACTGCTGAAAGAGGCCTTTCAGTCGTTCTGCGCTGCTGCCGGGAAGGTGTCATCACGGCGTTTTGCGGCCTTGGAGGAGGGGTGTCGGGATTCGTTGTTGAAGATGCTCTTATTGGACGGCTCCATAGGGACGGGGGTATAGCTTTCAGGAGGAAATACGCCATAGATACGGTGTTCAGTTTTAACAAAAAGACGGTGTGATAGGCCGGTATGTGCTACGCTTTGTGAACTCCTCATTTTCCTTCCTATGGCGGGGAAAGAGCAAAGGTTCTCAGCGCCGTATGAACAGCCCCCTGTGACGTCAGGAGGCTTCGGAAGAGGGTGAACTCCCGCACCCTGACCGGCGGAAGCTCCTTTTTTTGGGGTAGATCGAGGAACGCGCCCACCTCGCGGGGAGCGGGAAACTTGAGGCGGGCCAGGGTGATGTGGGGGGAAAAGGGGCGCTCTTCCTGGGGGATGTTGCAGGCCAGCACCGCTTCGCGTACCAGCGAGGCCAGGCTGTTCAGCAGCGGCTCCGGCTCCAGCCCGACCCACAGCGCCCTGGGGCGGCGCCGGTCGGGAAAACAGCCGGTACCGCTGAAACAAAGGTCAAAACCGGGTGCCTTGATCGTTGCCAATGCCCCGGTCAGCGGATCGAGGGTGGCGTCATCCACCTCGCCGAGGAACGAGAGGGTCAGGTGGATCTGCTCCATCGGCACCCAGCGGCTGCCGGGGATGTCGGTATGCATTCCTTCCAGTTGCTTTTTGAGCTCATCGGGAAACTCGATGGCAATAAAGAGGCGCATGGCGGCCTTCCCTCCGCAGAGTCTTTGTCCTGAAAAGGCGGTTGTCCACGAAAGGCACGAAAAACAAACGAAATAAAAGGGATCTATAACCCAAAGAAAGGTTGGTGCCGTTTCCCCCCTTTGACAAAGGGGGGTTGGGGGGGATTTGCTCCGAATGTTGTTAAATCCCCCTCAGTCCCCCTTTTTTAAGGTTCTTCCGGGAATTTCGGGGAGTGTTGAAAAAAATTAATACGACAACGATAGCCTTGAGCTATTTTGATGGTTCCCCAACCTATCAAAACTCAGGAGGCCACCGTTGCCGCAGACCGATCTTA